>Ga0181612_174831_pt1 | contig 29391 bp, 8 predicted proteins | sample HoacroProtozoa21_FD_119630 | JGI IMG/M metagenome (GOLD analysis project Ga0181612, IMG submission 119630) | Hoatzin crop microbial communities from Cojedes, Venezuel. Combined Assembly of Gp0051906, Gp0051904, Gp0051908 | reverse complement strand
TGTGGGGAGAGCAGTTCTTTATCAAGTGAGGACTGACAGCAGAAGCCCTCATCCCTCACAGTCATGCGGCTTTGCTCTAGTGACCTCTCTGCTGCTCCTGGGTTTTCCAAGGGCTCTGCCTCCTATTCTTCCTTTGACTGCTTTCCTCCTTTGTCAGTTCTGCCATATGGTCCTAAACTTTGACAAGGAAGATCCACCTCCAGGTTGAAACAAGCCAAACATATGGAATGTTGATTCAGAAGTGGGGGGGTGAGAATCACCTTTAGATTATTAGTAATCCTGCTTACTATTTTGTGCTACTCAACAAAGCCATTTGCAATGATCAATAAATGAATCTAACCAGCTCATTTTGGGAAATGGAAAATCCAATCTCTGTACAAGAGGTTTTTCTGAAACAAAGTCCAGAATTTTTGATTTAAAACTGATTCATCTGTTATAAAAATCACCTTGGGTTAAATCCAAGCCAAGCAGTTGATTTTTCAGGAAAGCAGTAGTTTGTTTTCAGTCAGTTCATCTTCTTTCAGTAACCAGTTCAGCTTCCCATACTCTCTCATGGGAAGTGGACTGGATATTCCCCTTCGAGCTAGTTTTTCTTGTCTGTTGTATCTCCAAAATGCTTCAATATCTTCCCTCCAGTTAAACCTTGAAAGTGAGCTACAGGAGTAAATATATGCATGGTACTTGGCAGAACAAATGGAGTAAAGAGGGAGCCCAGCATACTGGAAGTGATAAATATTTCACAAGAACAAGAAAATAATTATACTAGGGCAGATAAAATGTTCATTTAGTATACATTTGCGTTTTTACCGTGGTCAGTAGAAGAGGTAAGAAGATACAAGAAAATAAGAAATTAATTGCTTCTTCTGACATATTGTGCCAGCTCCTAAAAATGTGCCATTTCAAGGACTTCCTGAGATACAGATTGCATCTAAAGCACTGTAACATCAACTTTATGCTTCTTGAAACAAATATTTGAGTCTGTTTCAATCCATCTGTACTTTTGGCCTTCAGAACTTTCTGCAACAAATACAACTTCAATTTAATTATGCATATTGTGAAGAAAGGAATTATTCGACTCATTTAAAAACTTTTATTTTAAATCGGTATTGGGTGTCTTCCAATTTTTTCACTGAGAAATAGTGAATAATGATTGCCTAGCTACCATGCCAATCATGATTTTTCACACTTGCACCATATCCCTCTCAGTACCTCTTCTGTCCGTATACCCTCTCTTCCTGTGGAAATGGTCCGTATCTTTGATCTCCCCGGTCCTCTCACTTGTCCCTTGAACTACAATTCCCACAAGTCTCTTGAAGCAGTTCAGGGGACGCAAAATGACACCAAATAAATTTAAAATAAAGCATTTCAAAATTTCTAATATTGTTGATTCCTTTCCTATGCAATCTGCATATCTTAGTTCAGTTCCACAGAAGTATGAAAATAGTTACACAGATTTATTATTTTGTCTGGGAATAAGAATTGCAATTTCAACCAGATTTTTTCAGAATTTTTCCTAAAAGGAGCTGAGAAGTTTATCCTTACACATATTTTTCTGATCCATATAGACATCAAGATTAAGGTTCAATTTGCCACAAAATTTAAATAATCTCCATGAGAAATTCTCATAATTAAGACCCATACATATCATTTTCCTTTTTTTCAAGTTGAAATATTTTGCCCCTGAATCTGGAAGTCAAACTGACTGCAGGCAGATGTGAAACAGGCTACGTTCTGAAGCTGAATGAGGTATCAGACACAAAAAAAAACCAAGAAGTAAATTTGCCTTGGTTTTAATATTCTTTTTAATAAAGTAGGTCACCTTAGTAAAACAAGGTAATGACCTGTAAGTCTAAACAAACTCAACTGATTTTAGTGGATTTACACTTGTTGAACAGAGAAAATAGTAAATCACCTGAAGTTTTCCTTTAAACAGTCCTCCTCTAAACATCGTGCTTGAGACAGATATATTTTGGAAACTTCTAACATTGTCAGACTAACATGTGACAGTTCTGCACACATGGCAGGGCAGAGAGATTTGGTTCTCCAAAAAATGTAAACTGCAAGCCGAAATGAAGTTGCTGAGGTCTGGTACTGAGGCATTGGGGCTGTAAGTCTTTCTCAGACAGCAACACTAAAGTAACAAAAATGCGCATGCTTATTTTCAAACACTGCACCTAGAGAACAAGCACAGCACAGCTGTCATTCGAACAGCCTGCTCGCCTGCTCTGGAGATGGTTTTATATTCCAAGGCATCCCCCCTCTCTCCACCAGTCGTAGTCACTTGCCCCTTTTGCTCTGAAAATAAATCAATTTCATCTGCTGCAGTTCGATTTCTTTCTTCTCCCCGCCTCAGTCCCTCAGTCCCGCTCTCTCTGTGAAAGCCTCTTTCCACTGCACCATATGGCAGCTGAGAGAAGGGCAGAGCCGTGATCTAGCTCATTACAAAAGAGGCTGTGGTGTCAAAAAGCCTCATGAATGCATGAGACACATTCATGTATAGAGAAATGCCTCCAGCTCTGTCAGGGAGGACTAAAGAGAAGGCTGATAGGCTTGACATCGCTTTCGAGCTGAGAAAGGCAGCAGCTCTCTCTGCAGCTCACCCCTTTTCCCTCCCTCTCTTTGGTTTCGTGCCAAAATCCTATTAGATCTATTAAAGACATGACACACAAAGTCAGAGTGTGTGGCAGAACAAGAAATTAAATCAGGCCACCTTATTTACTCCCTATCACTGTTTTTGAGATAGAATCATACTACTGAGAGACAAAAAAAATTAAACAGGCTTTAATAGTGTGCCTAAGAATAAATGAGCAAGTCCTATTCCCCAAAAAGGGGACTGTGCACACTCCTGTACATTGCCTATGGCGGCAGATTTGCAACAGAACGGCAAACTGAATGCTTGCAGAGTGACCCTGAAGTGCTGTTTAAAGTACACGGTTGGGTTTATTTTGCTTCCTCAACTTTCTCAAGCTGCTGTTGCTACAAACAAAGGACTTTGAGTTGGAAAATTAACTAGACCTATTAGCATGTGTGCGCGTTGAGCTGTTACAGAACAAATACACATAATTTTTGACTACGAGAGAAAAGCAAACTGGCACTTTGAAAGCATGCATTCCTTTGCCGTCCTCTCCCTTCTTTTCTGCTTCCTTTTTTAACGCCTTTGTGATGTTTGGCACATTTAAGTCCACAGAAATGTCTACAAAATGTACTCATGACCTTTATAGACAAAGTTGACAAAATGATAGAATATACACAACTGAAAGACATTTATTACAAACTTTTGTCACTGCTGGGGGGGGGAGGAACCACCACCCTTGTGCAGCAGAATGCAACAACTCATATTTTATGAATAACTTTTTAACTGAACTTAAATGGGGAAAATAGTGCTGCTTTATTTCCATAAAATGAAGTGCTAGTTAAACCGTTAAACTAGAATGCATTACTATTGCTGTCTCTTCCCCAGAAAGGCCTCAGAAACCACAAAGTTCTGTGTCCCTGGGGTTATTTAAAGGAACCTGGGCAAGCTTCCAAATGCTGGTATATGCGACCTTTACAAGTATTCAACAGTAACAGTCCCCTACGAAATAAATCCGAGAACATGTGTATAGTAACTCTGCAATGGCATGGAAGTTTCAAGACGAACTTCTAACAGCACTGTTGAATTGTGTCCCTACAATCAGTTTAGAAGGTTTTACTGAATGCATAGCATACATAATTGCATAAAAGATGTTTATAGTATCTCCTGAGTCTTATTTCTCAGAATGAGCTTAATGTAAAGATATTGAACAGCGTTATATATGTATGAATATATTAAAGATACTATGTATAGGTTCATCATGAGTCACAGACAACTGAAAATGGCTTAGTTTAAAAACAAACTACAATTAATTGAGAAATGCAAAAGCTCCGCTGGAAATTACTTTTATGGTGTCTTTTTAAAATGAATTCTGCCATATATTGGAAAAAACATGTTGTAAACGCTACTCAAGAGTGCCTCTGAAATGGCTCTGGGGACGTAAAATAGCCGTCACGACATGTGATAGACTGAATAAAACTTCAGTGCAGTTGTGGTTTCTTAAATTGTAACAGGCAGAGTTTAAGCTCTCATCTGCGAATGCGACTTGTGCAGGGTCCCCGCTGGGAGGGAGGGAGAGAGGCTGGGAAGGTGAGGAACAATGCCGCCATTCAGGCTCCCCCATTCAGCTCAGCCACATCTGTTTACATGGCCTGCGCCCACCTCTGAAAAGGGCGGTCCTCCCACCTCCGTTTTATCTCACATGGTTCTGAATGGTGAACGGTCTGAAAGCCTTTCTGCTGGAAATCTGCAGTTTCAAATTTATTTTATGAGACCAGAGCTGAAAGACAGACTAATAATAACATTTGCACGTTCCTATAGTCTGGTTTGGATTTTATTGTAATCTGAGAACAACTTTAAAATTGTCCCAAATTACCCAGTTTCAAAATAAGTCTAGAACACAAGATATTGACACTGAACTTGTGGGGTTGAATTTTGCACTTAGTCTTTCAGTTACATCTGTTTTTCAGGAATTTTTCCTGTAAAAATAATTTTATGGCTCAAATGTTTTTGAAACAAAACTGGCAGCACGTTCTGCAACTTTCAGGCTGAGTATCGCTTTACACAGCAGACACTTCACAGAAAGCAACATATTTAAGGAATTTTAAAATGGCTGAAGACCAATAGACCAACCCCAGGGTTTTATTTGAATCAAAAGTTGAACAGACAGTAAAATGGTGTGTATCCTTCAGAGTCAGAGAAAGCCCATGATTACCAGAGAAAGCAGGAGATGCTCAGACCTCCCAAACCTATGGCTGAAAACTCTCAGTGTACCAGAGCATGATCCAGTTTTATTTAGCAATATGTAAACACAAAGCAAATTTTGTGAACTCAATATCAGCATGATTTGTCTCCATTGATTAACTACATTCAATGAGCTTGTAGAATTTTTGCCTGAATAAGAAATGCAGGCTCATATGTCTGCCAAAGCTATCACAGTAATTGTACCATAAAACTGCTAAGTCTGCAAGTGTGCTGAAATTAGTGTTGTAGCTGACATGATGATATCACAACACATTGTACTTATAACACAGAAAAAGTCCTACAATTTCCAAGGGAGTTTACGAAGAGAAGCTGTTAAAGAAAAAACAAGATAGTCTGCTACTTATGAAGTATTAAATGACAGAAAATTATATAGAGACAGAATATGAAAAACCTGAAAAACAGACTCAGGAGAACATTACTGAGATATGAACTCTTATTCTCAGGTGAATTACTGGGAACTTGTGCGGTGCTTGGTGATTTGCTGTGCGGGCCTTGTTGAACATGAAGTTCAGCCTGTACTTCCCTGCTTCCAGGTGCCACACTGTATTCAAAATTAGCTTACACTGTATTTATTTTCCTGATGGTATTCTTTTAGGTTCATTAGTTATCATGATTATGGTGAGACCCTACAAGTAAGAGGATCTGAGCAAAAATTTGCCTATGCAGTATTGAACATGCTCAGTGATGGCTATCATATCCTTCTGAACTTCTCTTCCATGAAGATATTTAATCTAATGATTACTTTATTCACAAAGCAATAATTTATTGAAAGGTCCTGGCAGAATCGGGGACTAAGTTGAGCGTTTTCTTCTTCTCTGTTTTTATTTAATATAAATCTAAATGGGGTGGCCTAAATATAAATGGGCAAAGGACAGAGAAATCTCATTTCTTGTTCTTCATGTTCCTAGGTAATACGAGAATATAGGCTCCTTGACTCTAGAGAATGCACACTGTGGTTAAGCAAGGAGGGACTGGTAAAAGGTCCTGGGTTTTAGAGATTTGCCAGGCTCTGCCCATTTCAAAGTAATGTTTGTCTGCTCCACAATCTGCAACCACACCACTTACATCATTGGAAATAAGGAATGAGGGCAATGAATGGCACCAAGTCGTAAACTGAACGATGTTATTTTGTGACCTAATACAGTCAATATAGGTCTACATCCCAAACTTCGTCCTTCACGTGAACTGTTGTACCCAAACACCACAGCACAGCTGGTGAATAAGCAGTGTTATCTGAGAGCTATCATTCATGAGAAAAATATCATGCATTAGGTCAGACAAGAAAACACACCAAGTGAAACCACAGGCAATAAGAATCTAATCTGAATACAGCAGTTCTCTAGAGGCATTACAGCCTTACCACAATGTCATCCTTGAGGGTGACCTCACCCCTGTTCAAGTCCAAAAAAGCTTTGACAGTGACATCAGTAGGGCAAATATATTACCTTGAAAGGTCAAGATTTACAAAAGAAATTTCGATATAATATTAAGAGCTTGCCTGAACATATAAGAAAATAAATATTTCAGCATCTGGAGTATAAATCATGCACTGTATTGCAGTTGCCTGCAAAAATAATCATCAGAAGGCAAGTAACTGAGCAAAAGGAGAAAAGCAGAGTTTTATCAAAGCTGTAACATAAAATCAGGTCATTAAACTCAACGTTTTTTTTTTCTTCCTCTGCATTTATCTTGCATAGAGGCTTAAATGTTACTTCTATTGAAGAAAAGAGAGATAGTAATTTATAGCTAAAAGTTAGCAGAGTATGTCCAGCTGAAAATCCAGACTAGACGTATATTTTTTGAATTAAAGAAGCACCACACAAGAATAAATGGTACAGTATTCTGGGTGACGTTTATACATAGGCTTCAGTGGCTTTTTGTCTTACCTTTTTTGCCTTCCCTCTTCATTATTTTTTTTTATTATAATCAGTACTGTTAATTTAAATGTAAAATAGAATCAATGGTTTTAGTTATTGATTTTCATGCTGTTGAAACATAGCCTATAGCCCTCACAACAAGGATTCAAGTCCTTTATTTATCTACTAAACAAGTACTACAAACATAGGGGAAAAGGTAACTCCTCAACACCATTTACCCCACATTTCCTCATACAGTTACTTTAAAAGTTGTCTTAAATAGTATGTAGTCTACTAAGATTTCCTAAAGGATTTTCATTTATCAACAGTCATGATCATACTTCTATTGTATATGCATGTGTTCCCCTAATAAAATAGTATGACCAGAAGCAAACCCCAGCAAAATATCTCTGACAGAACACTCTGTGTACTGAAAATTAAGAATCACATCCCCTCTGCATGTTCACAGATTTATGGTTTACATCTAACCCTTTCCTCCTAATTGGAGTAAAAAAATGTGAGATTTTAAACTGCACTGCTTTCATTTCAGAATGGTGTTTCCTTTCAAAATGTACAAAACAAACACAAACATAATGAAGTCTTTTGAAAGGTCCTGAAAATAAACTGAAACTTTTCAAAGGGAAGAGTTCAATTTAAACAAAATTAATGTTTTTCTTTTAATTGACAAAGAAATGTTCACACAGCCCCAGAATATAATACTTCTCAGAGAGATAACACTACTTAATAGTGATGACTTTCACCATGCTGCTTGTTGTAGATAAAGACCCTTTAAGCTGTGTCTGTCTGGATGCTTATGTTACTTACTTGAACATTTGAACCTGTTGCTTGAAGGGGAGGGGACAGAAGAGAAAGGTGAAAAGGCTATATAGCATTGCTAATCCCTTGAGCCATCTGGTGACTTGAGACCATGCTTTAGATTATGGTTATATTGAAAATCTATCCCTTTCATTCAGCTCCCTTCCCTGTGCCAGTTTGTCATTGGCTTTTTTGCTGTGTTAGGATTTCTTGCAGTTAATCATGGTGAGAATCAATCGTCTTTTCATGCCACAGTAAATATTCACACTGGAATGAGATTATTTTTTACTCATTTCTTCCCCCACTCTACTACTCGCAGTGATTTGTAAAAGTTATTGATAAATTTTCACCAAACTGAGCTGAAAACAAGGAGAAGTTTGTCTTTAGCAAAGAGGAGAATAACTAATTCCATTAGCAATTCTGTCCAATCTGTAAAAGTTTCGCTAGGAGACAAATACACCGAAATGTTCATGGTGTGCAGGGTTTTAGAGAACCTTACCTAGATATCACCTTAAAATTAGGCTATCAGAGGTAGCATTCGTATATTTAATTATCTAAGAACCAATCTGTATCTACATGTGTCCGCCACAAGCCTCCCAAACCTGCTAAACTTGCATCCATACTGATACAGCATATTGCACATTAAGCCTGTCCAAAAAGCTGATGATTTTCAAGAGTATGCATGAATTTCTGATCTATTGACACATGCAGTTCTATATGAAGCCAAATCAATCGTGTCTCTGCTGTGAAGCAGCAGTGAGACTTCACAGCTATTTGACTTCATTAGCTTTCCTGCACGCTTGACAAAATTACTCTTCAGGACTTTGCAGTTAACTTTCAATAATGTGCAGTCTTTTCCACTGTTTCTCGTTCCGCCCATAAGATTATTTGTTATATTGTGTTCCCTCAGGTAGCTGCAAAGCAATTCTGTCATAAATGTGCTGGTTGTGTGCACTCTAAGTGAAATCATGTTCTGCTGCATGGTCTTTCCATATATTAATTAATTTTTTGCAGTCCTCTTCTGGCTAGATGGCAGATCTGAGTTGTGAACCTTTCTTTCTCAGATAACCTTCTTTCAAAAAAAAAAACAAAACAACCTGTCCTTTTCACTGCTAGATCTATTTTTGAGTAGCAAAATGAGAAGAGAAAATTGTAAAGCACAGCAAAGGCAGGAAAAAGCAGATCAAAATATCTGAGAAATTAGCAGACTCTGAAAGACCTCTGGAAGTTGGGAGTCTGAGTCATCTTTAAAAATAAGTGAGCCAAGGAAATCAATAGCTGTTTGGTAAGGATGCTTGATTTTTTAAGTATCTGTTGGGTGTTAAACCCAGCAGGGAGCTAAGCCCCACACAGCTGCCTGCTGACTCCCCTGAGGTGGCATGGGGAGAGGAATGGGAAGGGCAAAAGGGAAGAAACCCATGGGTCAAGATAAGCACAGTTCAGGAGGGAAAGCAAAAGCTACACATGCAAGGAAATCAAAATAAGGAATTAATTCAGTACGTCCCATCAGCAGGCAGGTGTTTAGCCATTTTTGTTACACGTAACGGTTACTTGGGAAGACAGACTCCATAACTCCAAATGTCCTCTCCTTCCTTCCTTCCTTCTTCCCCCAAGCTTTTGTTGCTGAGCATGACATCATATGGTATGGAATACCCCTTTGGTCAGTTGGAGTTATCTGTCCTGGCTGTGCCCCCCCCAAACTTCTTGCGCACCCCCAGCCTACTCACAGGTCTGGCAGGGTAAGAAACAGAAAAGGCTTTGGTGCTCTGCAAGCACTGCTCAGCAATAGCTAAAACATCAGTGTATTATCAAAACAGTTTTGGTTGCAAATCCAACACAGCACCATAAGAGCAGCTATGAAGAAAATTGGCTCTATCGCAGCCAAAAGCAGTGCACTATTGTTTCCACTTCTGATCAACGAACCTCACTCAAATACAGCCTGGTTAGAAAGGTGGAGTCACACAGCTCTGACTCTCCATCACTAGTGGGTAACACAGAGACTCTGATCTTAAGTTCTGGCTCAATCTTTCAGGTCTGAGACAATCAGTGCACCAAATATCATCTTAGGAGACACAAAGGTTCACCATTCCAGCATGAAGGGGAAAACAAATGATAAGTGGTATGATTAAAAGCTAAAAATAGCAGGTTAAAATATACAAACCATTGCTGACTGAGAACATCTCGCTGCCTGGCCAACAACAGTGCATTGTAACGTATTAGTTGGAAGTAACAGCCTGAAATAAATCTGTTTTGTGCTTGTTGCTATTTATGAATGCAAAAATCTGCAGACTAGAAATCTTTATTAAACAGTTTGTATATCAATACCTCCAAGGGGTACTAATGGAGGCAGAATTTTGTTGTGGCAAAGGCTGTAGGAGCATGCAGTTAGAGAAAGCTTTTGGGCTCTGAGGTACTAATCGGACTCAATAATCCTGAAATATAAATTAGGATTCAATATTATTATGTCTGGCCTACATCAAAGCAAGGCCCACTCAGCCAGGGTCCTCTTGTACATCCAGCTGCAGTATTTATTGAGATGTGTTCCAGTTTCTATTCTAATCAGTACAAAAACAGTTTGCCACTGAAGTAGGGTGAAACAGCAAGTTCGAGCTGAAGAACAGGATGGCCACTGGAACAAATAATGAATTACTCATCTTTCTACTAACTTATCTAGGATAGCTATGCTGTGTTGAAAATTGCCTTTAAATCATAAAATGTAAAATCCTGTGATCATCTCTATTGTCAACTGTAAAAGTAAAATGAACTCACCCCTGAAAAAGGAGGAGAATAAGAAACATATTTGGACCATCAGTATTTCCAGAATCCAAGGCCAAAGTAGTATTGAACAATTATAAGATTAAGATTATTGGATAACAAAAAGTACAAGAAATAAAAAATGCTCACTTTATAAGGCATAAATGAGTCACTAATTGACAGGAGCTGAAAGAACCCTGCTCTTGTTGGTTGGTTATTCGGATGTGGATTCTGCTGCTCCGTCCTCTGAAGCATCTGCTACTAGCGATTACCAGATATCAAATAGAGGACCAGATGGTCTGTTGGTTTCACTCATTACAATGGTATGACTGCTGAAATGTAAAAGCTCTTCACAGAACCAGAAGGAGACCATTTACCTCTGAATGCCTGTTCTCTTAAAAAAAAAAAAAAAAAAAAAAAAAAAAGACTCGTCATACCTCTGTGAATCCAAGAGAATAGCAACCCAATTTACCTCAGTGACACTTCTGGTCGCTAGAAGTCAAATTACTTGCGAACTTTTCTCACCGAGAAGGATCTGGCCTTTGCAAGCCTTTGTGGCTTCAGGATTATATTATCACAAAATACTATACTGAGGACAATTTGGGAAGTTAAAGCTGAAGCAGGAACTAGGTGGTGTAGCTTGGCAGGACAGTATTGTATCCATGCCTTAGGACTGTGTTGGATTCCTGCATCCTCAATCAAGGTGTCCATGACTTAAAAGTGCTGTGTATGATCCTCTGGGTTTGCTTCGTACCAGACAGGTAGAGGACAAGTAGAGGTTAGATGGCTGAAACAGTCATACCCAAAAGGGGAAAAGATTGGCATCTTAGAGAAGGGGAGTATGGGGAGCCTCAAAAAGTGATGAATATGTGGTACTGATTCTCTTCATTGTCTTCCAGAGTCTTTCTGGTGTTCTAGGTATGTGGACTGATCATTTTAATTGTCATTCCTAAAAGTACAGTCACAATAAAAAATATGGACTTGACAGAAGCAGGATAGCTGAAACGAAGTAAAGCAACCTCATATTTGCACTTTGTGATAAAGCTTTGTGATTTTCTCCTCTTCTTCCAATGTCTCTGTAAAGGGGGTTCTCAAGGAGCCTGGCCCTGAAAGCACCACCCACTTTAGCAGCAGTGAGCAGTGACCACTCTGGCTTCTGCAAGTAGGAGTTTGAACATATTTCTTTTCTGAAGCTTCTGGTTTTCATCCCTTTTTAACCTCTAGCTAAGAATTACTTCTATTTTGGTTACTGCTTTCTAAATTCAAATACGAAGAGTTTTAAATGTTTGAAAATGGAGATTAGTTGGGATCCATTTCAAGTTCTTATGTAGCCAGAGAATATGTATCTGGAAAGATGCTTAGGGAAGAAAAACAAGTGTAGGCTTTTCTTCCTTGGATTCAGAAACAAGACGTGTGTTTTCCTTATCATCAAAGTGATTTATAAGGGGTAACTGCTGTCCCATGATATAAACGTTCAAAATGCCAAACCTGCATAAGTGGCTTGCCTCTTTAACACATTCCCCAGAGAGAAAACATGTTGCCATCCTTGTCTTCCCTTATTCCCCCTCCCCCCACACACTACTTTCCTTAATAATCCAAGACCATTTTATGTGCAAAAACAAAACCCGAAAGCTACAGCATTGACTTACAATTTATCTTACAATGGGAGCTCCACACAGGACATCTTGTCTGTCTTGAGTCTTTTAGAAAGACCTACATGCTAAAAATACGTATTGAAAACACTGAAGAAAAGCCAACTGCAAAATCACACCCTATCAACATCTAAGCAAAGGGAAATACACTATCGCATATGACATTAACGCTGAAACTCCTAAATTCAGAACAATAAATACTATGTAGAAAATACAAAGTCTTCAGAAGTTTCTCCTGTGCAAGAGAAGTTCTTCTGAGCAGCAAGTATATTATTTAAAAGGGTGGCAATGAGGAGAGAGCTGTGAGGCTTGCAACCCCTTTTGGAATGTTGTAGCAATCATGTGGCAAGGCTGGGGCCAGCTGCACCAGGATGCATCCCATTTTCTTCAGGCAACAGGGAGTGTAAATATTCATACCAGGACACTGCAGATTCACACTCAAATCGCATTACTCCATAATATGAATTTAGGTGCCTTGTTTTCCATGTGACCCAAGAAAAGCCTTAATAGAAAACACATCAAAGTGGATTTGTTCTGTGAATTTTCCTATGGATTCCCCTTCCCTGGTTTGTTCATTTACTAGATGGATCACACTTCCAGCATGTGATTTTTCAGATATAACCAGGACAGACTTGTGGAGCGCAATGTAGAGGAAAGTTTTAAAGGCAGTGAAATACGAAATAATAGATCTTAAAAATAGCTAGTACTCTGGATGTTATGTTGTCAAACTGCTTTGTACCGAATTCTTTCTCACTGCATCATGTTTAATTTTCAGAAAGGATGAGAAGAGACTGAGTTTAAGAAAAGGTCACATAGGAAAAAATCTTTAGAAAAATCCCTATGAATTATATATGCATTACTATGGCTTCTCCAATATATTAAGGCTAGTATGCTAACTTGCATATTGATGGGAAAGCAGAAGGCTAGTTTGGAAACCTGTGTCCAGATACGGGGTTTCCAAGACATGAAAAGTAAATCCCAAGCACTGCAACAGGGCATGACAAGGAATTCAGGTGTATTGTCATATTCTTTAGGTGGAAAATTGAACCAGCACGAAGAAAGTAAAGGGAAAATGGGTAACATCTGTTTTTTCCAGGTAGCATTGAAAAGGAGACACGATTCTGCTTTTCTTCATCATAGTTTTCCATCTGGGGCTGAATGCCAGTCTACTAGCAAGTAGCAAGTGTCTGAGTAGCAATCTATTTAGTCTTTCAGTAATCCCGGCTTTTGTATCATATAAATAATGGGGAAACTGCATGAATTTCTGCACTTCACATTCCACATCAGCTCCCAAGGCTCCTTCTTCAGTAACTTAGAAAGCCTAACAGAAAACATACAAAGATACTTGGTGCCTTCCCAGTTACTCAGAGACAGTATTTTAAGAAAGAAAATGAGCTGTGGAGGTGACTTCTTCACCTCCTCAAACTAAGGAAGCTTGCTTTCCCACCCACATAATAACAAAAGGGAGTATCTGTCCCAAAGTTACTGTTTTGCTCTATAGCACAGACATAGTATCGAAATATCGTTGGAGAAATGACACATCCAACGTGAGAGTTCAAAGTCCAAAAGGTGTTTATATTCTTAACAAAATGTGTTTCTTTTCACTGAGAAAATTAGTTCCTTTGTATATTTTAAAACATTTACCACATTCTCATAAATATTGTTTTCTGGTGAAGTCATAATTACTTAATCAGAGATGGTCAAAAAGCACTGGTTATTCACTCTTTATGTATTCCCACTAACCTGTGCCCTGTGAAGCTTTAACTGGATACAGCTCTATTGCTTATGCAGGAAAAACAATCAGTCACCCAGGATGACTCACAAAGCAACCACAGAAAATATTCACACTGCCAAATTTATCTACCTGTGCTCACTGGATTAAATAACAAAAAACCCAAACAAACAACAACAACAACAAATCCCTAGCCTTAACTAATCCCGCTCTGACACTTGGAGTGACAATTTTTCTCACAGGCGTTCTGAGAATGAACTTTTTGACTTACCAGAGGCCCCAAACTGTAACCCAAATTGACTACATTGGTTGAAAATCCTAGCACCTTCCTCTGCTTACTGTGATGCTGTTTTGGTATGTTCTGCTGGCTTTTCAACTCTAGCCCATGCAGAAAGCATACATTTTAAAAATGGCATATCAGATGCACAGTTGCTATTATTTGTAATCGGATCTGAGTGCCTAAGGTCTCGTGTGCAGAAACTATATGTTTAAGGTGCCCAGTTTCCACGTGACCTAACACAAGTGTAAAGAAATCCTGGGATCTTTCACTTGGCTTCCCTTCCACCTGTCCGTGCACTTCTGGAAAATGCCACGTTACTGGGACTGTGACTTTCAAAGGCAGTCAGGTCACCTTGTGAAATCTAGGGTGGAGAGGAGGAAACTAAAGTTCAAAAAAAAATATAGCCGCTACTACACCATCGAGCTGCTTCATACGGAGTTCTCCCAGTCGGTCAGGGTAATGCACATGGAAGGAAGGAGAGTCACACATCGAGTTCTTTTAAAAAAGACTTCTGTTTTAATTATTAAAGCAGTGCTATCATACAGAATGTCTATAGGGAATTTCTTAATTTTATGCTTTTTCTTTGGTGATTGGGGACCATGTCATAAAATATAAATATGTTATTTTGTTTCCTGAGAGTGCCTTCTAAAGGACCCTCACATTTCACATATGTTTCATTATGCCCTCTTTTCTCTCTGTTTTTGTCCATGGTGGTAGGGCTTTGGGGGAGAGGAAATATTATTTGAATTTTTTAGTGAGGCTTTTCTGGTATCCATTTCCTTAGAACTGTGCCAAACGTGTTATTAGAAGGGATGTCTCCTGCTTGAGTTCTCACAGGAAGATTCATAAATAAGAAGCAAAAATTCTGTTACCTGCCCTAATTCAACAACCAGAGATTTATAAAACTGCATGTAATTTCCAGTTAAACTTTCTAATGGGATACATCTGCAAGTGGCAGTATTTTCTACACAACCTTTCAGAAACAGGTAATTTATAAGATATTATATAAGAAATCAGTGTTCCCAGCTTCACTATTTTATAGCAATTTTAAAATAGAACTTATATAGTAGAAGCAATACAGCAGTTTTGTAGCTTTCTCTACCTAAAATAGTGTTTCATCGTTCATCCATCTACAGCAATTCTTCTGGATTTGGGCAAAAGCTAGTAGGCTGAGATCACAAAGTTACTGATACTCTGACATCACTTAGGAATTGAAGCCCCCTTTTCAAAGGGGATCTGTGACATGCCTGGACTATAACATAAACTCAGATAATTGACACTGGGGCCCAAGCATCTGGGTTAGCTTAGCAGCAGATGTTCACAGACACTTTCTAAAGCCGTCCTTGTGCTTCTGTGTTCTACTGTTGCACTCCTGAGGGTATGCCACTAAATTTCTGAGGACATGTCCTGCATGTTGTAAAGCTCAGCTGCTCTCTGGTTAGTCCTGAAGCTATCCTTCCGCAGACGTGGCAGGGAAGGGAGGATTTGCGGGAAGTGACTAGAGGATTATTAATACTTGCTATTTCAACATGCCTCAGTACTACAATGGGAGAAAGCACAAACAGGAGCAGAAGCAAGGCAAGCTAGTCAGACCTGACAATATTATTATTTGTTGCTGACATGTACCTTGGTGTATGAGTGAGAAAGTGGGAAGCAAGACAAAAAAAGAGGAGTCTGCTAATACTGTAGTGAGTATGTATCCCTAAGGATTTCTATCTTATTGAAAGTCAAAGCACTTTATCTGCCTAATCCTCTGAGACAATGTCACAAATTACACTATATTTCTCTAGAATTTAGAGGAGGCAGAAGCACTATTTATTCACTTGAGCAAATACACTTTTGCTGAAGGGGCATCAGAATGCTAAAGATGAGGAGCAAGAGCTAATCACCTCTAGATTTTTGGTTCAAACCAGAAGTAGGAACAGATATGTATTTCCTTCTTATCCATCTCTTTTATCTGAGCATATCTCATTGTAGTAATTTCATAGTATCTCACTCCTGACAATCCCAGAGATATAAAAAGGACAGGGAGCTGAATCTACTTACTTTGTAAAATTTCACATCTGCTGACAGCTTTTTTCCTCCTCAGTCACTGTGTTATCACTATTCGGGGGACTGTCAAGACAAAGATGCTTATACAGTAAAAATGCAATTTCTGTAATGTGTCAGTCATGAAACTATCTCAAAGAGAAATCACAATTAAAAAAACTAGAAATGCTTTAAAAACAGTGACATTAAACAGAGATGACACCCAAAAGAATAAGGTGCAGATCTACTCTGATTATTGACAAGGAAAAACATGCCACAGCCTATGAACAATGCTGCAGAAATGCGTGGTTTATGAAAACAACTGCATTTCTCTTGATAGTCACCAACTATCAGGCCCAGCTATGCAGGCACGTCAGCTTACAAATGCACACAGCTGCCACCGATTATGAAAGCACACAGTGAGCCGTGAGCCTGTCTGTGCTTAATGTTGTGGGCAACGCCTGTAAGACATCATGTGCGACCAAAACCAATCAAGATAATTAAAAGAAAAAAAAGATGGAAACCCCAAAATAGGATGCAATTAAGGCAGTATATTCTTATTCAAAGGGATTTCATTATAATTTGACACACAGGTCCTCCACATGACAGGACAGATACGTTTTGACAGCGCAGTGTTTAGAGGAAAAATAAAATATGCAGCCACATACAAGTTACTTGCTAGACTGCACATTTCTGTGAGTGCAGCAAGGACAAGGAGAACCCCCTTGGGTGACTGTGTAATGTAACTATGCAAGTCCATAGCTGGATTCATTACTTTGCACAGTATTCAGCAAAAACGAAATAGCCTTTGTCAGCACTGAAGACAGGGTGATTTCATAACAAACTTAGTTCAGAACAATCAGTTTGTTGTGAGACTTTCGAGCCTGCTGAATCTGCTGTGCCTGGAATAATGTCTCTGCAGCTGAAAGCAGCACCAAGGCCACAGGTTCAGAAAAGCCAGACCTAAGCACACATGCGGAGTGTTTTGGACATGCTCATAAGAGAAATCTGGATATACACTACTTGTGACAGTTCTTCATCATGGGGGAAATTATTACCCTCAGCAACTAAGCAATTTCCCCAGGCTGGAAAACAATGGTATAGAAAATGTCCAGGTTCTGTAAGAATCGATGTTGGATTTAGTACTGAGTGGATTTTTCTAAAGTTTTGTGTTAGAAACTCTTTAGACAAAATCCTATATCCATGTTGCTCCACGTAAAAGGAAAAACGAGAGCATCTGCTTCTGAATTAATCAGTGTTTAAAGGTAGGAAATGGGTTAAATACTCAGTTTTCACAACTGATGAAACATTTTTACTTTCACAAATACCACAAGGATCTGTTCTGAGACCCATAGTGTTCAACACAGTCATAAATTATCAAAAAATCGGTTAATAATGGCAAGACAAATCTTGCTGGTAATACAAAACTACTCAAGGTAGTCAATCTAAAAGAGCTGTGAAAGAGTCTCATGATTTCAATCAGCTCGTTAACAAGCACAAACAAAACTAATCACATGCATACACACATCCCGACCACGTAACAGCTCATAAGCTTATCAGCTATGCAGTTTGCCTGACCAGTTAGCTCCTGGATAGATGTACCAGAAAAGGGAGAACCAGCTCCCTACTCTGTATTCACAGCTTCTGAAAGCATCCAATACTGGCTGCTGTCAGTGGCAGAAGACTGGTACAGGGTGGATCAAGGAAAAAAAAGTAAGAGTCATAGAGCAGGCCTAAAGAGAAACTGTTAAGTTTCCTTTATGTTTTTTTCAGCCTTCTATGATATGCAGTTTACAGTGGAGTCTGCCTACAAGTGGGACTTTCAAAATCAAAGTCCTTATCTCTTCCAAATGGACACTACATCACTCAGCAGTTTTCTTGCTTTCCTATTTGGTCCTTCACCAGGGTTTGAATCATCTTCTGTTGTGGTACTCAGCTGTCATCACTCCACTTAAATGTGCCTGCCTTTGAGTGCTGCTATTCCAGATTATATGTTACACTGGTGCAGCACTTTGAGATCCTATAGAGTATCCAGCGTAACATAAGAAAACATTTAATAAATGCATTTAAAGTTAACTTAGTTGTGCTGAAGATGATGATTTCAGATTCTGCTACACAGCCCACTCTATTCAGCTGTGTAGGAAGTATTAGCTGTTTAAAATTTTTCTGTATTGCTATGGCAACCCTCATTCTCCAGCAGCCTCTTACAACAGTACACAGAAACGCATTCGCTTTTCAGGCAAGAGGCACACCATTCCTGAGAATTGGGGCTCTGTCCCCCTAATGAAATGCATGCCTAACTCCCATTACATTTAATTAGAGTCATGAGCACATACGAGTTTACTCTGCAAAATTTATTTAGCTCATTACCTGGCCTATTGTGGAAGTCCACATCTAACACACACATACACTCAAATCACTTAAGTGCAGTTACAGACTATAAAATATCTCCTGTAAGTACCGCACTCTGTGGCTTTACATAGGTGATTGCGCGACTCTCGCATCTGATTTTATTCAATATCTTTGAACATAATTTTCCTCCTGCATCACAATCTTGGGGCAGGGGTCAGGAAAAAGAAGGGAGAGGAGAAACATCACAAGTATGCTGCTTTCATCAGTCATGTGAGGAACACTGGAAGAGGGAAGTGGAGACAGTATACCACCATGGCCCCGTCTTGCCACATTGATGGACAGCAGAACAATGTATACCCTTGAAATATTTGGATATTTGCCAGGTGTGCATCCCTGTGCAGAATACTATATACATGTAAGATACTTCAGGGTCCCCCAAGTTGGCCAACGTCTAAATACAACAAACTGCAAAGTGGTTCTTTGTAAGTTAGCAGATGGTTTTGCAGCTGTCAGGTCTGCACCTCATCTGGGATCTGCAGCAAGATGAGCTCTTGATGGCTGATGGTAAAGCATAAGCCCAAATGCTTCCACAAACCAAAAGCTGCCTCTCAGTTAAACCTGTGCCATTGCATTAAGTGCTATGTAATAAATAAGCAAAGATAAAAGTCCTGTCTACATCTCAGGGTTCTATTTTCCTAAAGAGCATCATTCTTCATCATTTCAGATACATGGAAAAGAGCTTGCGAAGACTGTTCCCCTAAGCAATTCCTATATTAATGGGGAAAAAAACTTGACAGAAGAAAGAATTGTGTCTCTCTTGCAAAAGAAAAGCAAGAAATATTATTTGCCAGCCACAGCAGGATGAAACTATTCCCCTACTATTACTATAATCATCTTTCTGAAGTGAAGCCACAAGACTTGTTACTACTCTGTGGAGGAAAAGAATATCCATTTGTCCACAGATTGCAATTTTTTTCTTAGGGACCTCGTATATGCAATGAATCACAAAGATGGTGTTCTCAGCGCCCTGTCTGAATTCTCTTCCCCACACTGAAGAGTTCCCGGAGAAATTGTCTTTTAATAACCATAACCCAAAATAAATATTATTGTAGGTTCTTCCTCTGGCAACTCAAAGGGGAATGGCGCATTCGGTTCCTCATAGCATTAGCTATTACAGCGTCCTCTTGCCCAGCTGGAAAAGTTTTGGTTGCTGTTTGAACTCCATTTAAGCTTGTAAGAAGAAAGCAGAAGCTAAAAAGCACTGCAAAAAGGTTTTATTTGTCTATGACATTGGAAACTGTCAATGAGTGTAGGTGGACATGAGAATGTATTGATCAGTTCATTCAAAGATATTGCAGAGTTAGCAAAAAATCCCTTAATTTGTATGGAATAGGTTGCTTAAAAAGACATCATCAAAACAGTGCTCAAAGATTAATAAAGTTAAATAGTTTTCCCCAGAGCAGATTTTCATGCACATAAAAGACTATTGCATACATGGATCTCACTTGCCCTCTGAACAGCCAATTCTCTTCCTCCGACTGTATAGTTTATTTCATTTTTCTGTTTGTTGTTTTGTTTGTAGTCATCTGAGAGTGATCTATCTTCAACAGCAGGAAAATTTGCAAGAAAAATGTTTTTTCTTTCAAACATTTTCATTATTGGCTATTTTGTGACCTAAAAAAACGCTCACAAACATGCTTTTGAAAGGGTTAGCAATTTCAATTAAAAAATGCTTTAAAAAAAAAAAAGCACCCCAGGACTACTATTTCAATAAATGACAAATGCATCCCTTCACACCTTGCTAAATACAAGCATACATGAAAATCTGACTTGTTCTTTCTTAACACGTTAAAATTTCAATGGCTGCTGTTCAGCACCCAGGACATCACTGCCAGCTCTGTTCCCTGAACCATGCTGCCTTCATCTTCTCTCTCCTAGGTTGAGATACATACAGCACCTATTATCTCAGCTGATATCTATGCCTTGGGCAAGCCTCTCACTGGTAACCACAGTGCGACTGACTGGGACTCCACTGTGCCACAGAGAGAGGGTTTGTAAATTATTGTTACAGTAGCCCAAGGCCACTGTGGTGAGCAGCCTGCAAGGGGACCAGCTCTGGCTCATGGATGTTGCTTCTGCAAGAACCACGCTTGGAAATGCCAATCAATAGCAACAGAAACAATCATAAAAAGAAAGCACAAGGAAGGCTTAGCACCACCCTTACTCAGTGCCAATCTGCCTTTCCAGAGACCCTGATTTTGCCTTATAGAGAACACGTAGCTAGTACCTTTTCAACATATGGCTGTAAATACCCGTCACATTCTCCCCTGCATCTCATCTGCTCTAGTCACATCTAGCAACGTCTTGCCCAAAGGCTGATAGGGTTTGATCAAAGCAAGCCATTAGAAATTATTATGCAAATTCACTCACCAGTGAACGTGCATTGAATGACACTGAAAATTACAACAACTGTGGCAGCCAAGGCACCTTGAACCCTGGCTAATGATGCACAACCCTGTTCACATTTCTCGAGTGAATGCACCCATTTTGAATCTGAAAAGCTAAAATGGGACAAGAAGTTGGCACTGGGCTTAAAGGGCGAGGTTACAAATTGCACAGGAAGCACTGAAGGAAAGATTGCCTGTCACTCAGAGTGAAGAATCTGATTCTCACTAGCAAGATGATGTGTTTACTTCTTTTTGAACTGCAAAGTTCCTGCTCAAGTTACGCCATGCCCCTGTAAGACTAATGTAAGGAGTTTATTACAGCACAAAGAGTTTTGCTGCTTAGATTTGTTGGAGATGCAAGAGCAGACAGGCACACTCAGTATAGGAAATAGCATGCATCACCCACTCTGGAGTTTCCTCTCTAAAGCTCCACTAAGTGTGTTTTTTGGCATGCACACTGGAAAAAAATATTTTCCATTAATAGTCTGGACTGGTGTATTAGACCAGTGCACTGCCTTCCAAGAACTGAGACATCCAAAACATGTTTAATTTAGTCAAAACAGGGTCCCTATGATCTACAGTATTTGCTGCATATTTGTATATTCGTGTCATTTTATAAAGACAGGTACAGACATACAGTTTACATTTTCCTTTAGCTAATTATTTTTTCAGAGACTGAGCACCAGAACTGATCAGAAAAACATTGGCAGAACCATGTTCTGTTGGGAAATGCAAGTGTCTTCAAATGGAGAAAAGGTACTAAATTCACCATGAGAAAAACTTGCACCCAAACCTTCATTCTGATCCAGCAAGGGAGCAGACACTCTGTGACCCGCGTTTCCAAAGGAAACAGCTTGCATATCAAATACTTGTGACTGGTGAAATGCTTGTGAACAAGCAAAAAGCTGCAAATTATTCACGGAAGTTATTCAGCAAGTGTGAATGAAGACATTGCCCAGCCCTATGATGTGATTGTAAGCCACTAGTGAGTCAAAGGAGAGGTGAAAATCCGTACTAATTTTTATCCCAGCCTATGAATTTGGGCCAAAGGAATGCACTGAGATTTATATGCATCTCTCTCTCTCTTTTTGTTAGCTGAATATTGCCATAAGATGTATTTTCCTCTTTAGAGCTTTAGCCAGGTCTCACAGCATGATTTTAGACTGCACATGAAACACAGCATGAAATAATCTGTCGCCTTTCTTTAACAAGCCATTATCTGCAGTCTTCTGGGCCAGCTTTGAATTGGATCTGCCACTCTTGGCAAACTGAAATGTTAATATCCCTTTGATATTCAGCTGTTTTTTTTTTCCAGGATGGATGAAATAACTTATGCTGGAAGCCCTGATATCAACTGTCTGCTGAGCATTGGGATGTCCACATAAGGCAGGAAAAAAGCTATAGCTGAAGAAACTTCAGATCATCATAATTTCTAAATGGGAAAAATAGAAATAAAGTATTGTGCAGCTTCGCAATTTATCGGACAAAAAAAGCATAGCAGTTCTTTAAACAGATAGGAAGAAAAAAGTGTCAGGATGCAATCATTGAAACAGAGCAGACAACTGAGCTGAAAAGTGACAATGCATTTCATGATCAAAAAGTAAAGTGGGAATGGTAAGTCCAGGCACTTCCTCATGAAAATATGAGCATGCTTATGGGACAGATCAAGTTTTCTTGAATAAGAGCCATTCCCTGGGAAAAGACACAGAATAATCCTTCTAATATTTGAATACAGAAGCAATGTATAGTGACATCTTTCCTTATAACATAGCTGGGTTGCTCTTGTAGATGTGATTATGTAGTATTAAAAATGATGTAGATTAGAATAACTGAAAGTCTGTTTGGTGGTGGTTGTTTTTTTTTTTTTTGTTCTAACCAGATTAAAATATCTCTTTATGCAGGGGCAAAACTCTGACAATGTAGCCCTACCGACGTGTTTTACATTAAGAGAAAATAAAGGCCTTAATTCTCTGAAAAAACAAGTCTGGTTCCCAGCAAGCACATCTACAAGTGACTTTGCATTTATAATAACAAAGGAACAACATAAGCTCCCAAGACTGCTGTCTAAAAAAATTTTTTTAGTCCACTTGTTTATGGCTAGAAGATGCCAAATACAGGATCCCACAACTGACATTCAAATTGTCTTTAATGTACATGCATCAGTTTTAGAATTTCAACTCTTTTTTTTATACCAGTCTTTTTTCTGTCTCAATTGACATATCTTTAAATAAAAAGACATTATCTTTCCTTTACTTCTTGGTTGTACTGAAACTACATGGAGATTTGCAGTTCTGTTTAGATGGTGGATTTTAAAGCACAGCAGCGATGTGGTTTAAAACAAAGCCAAAATATTAAGCAAACTTAACTCCTAAGTTACTAATCTTCAGTGCAAGGACATCACACTGGTTGCAGCTCTTTCTGTATTCCCAGCTGAGCCTCAACCATTGGTCCTGAAGGGCGGAATTACATTCTGCAAAATGGTAGCAGAACAGCTTGAAGTATCTGATTTATTACTTATTGTTTGGATTAACTGGGCTGTAGTAAGGCGCTAGCATAAAGTGCCTTGGAAGTCTGCAGAAAGTTTGCTCTTAGATCTCATAACAGTCCCACTTGAGCCATCTGTAAATGATCAAAAGGCGTCAAGTAGCTGAGAGCAAGAGAAAAACTTTAGGAATTTATTTAGATCTCTGACTAAACAAGACTTTATCAAACTTACAGTTCTCTTTTTATTTAGCTCTTCAAGACCTTTTTTCCTGTAATAAACAACTCACATTCCAGACTGGCTATATGAACAACTGTAAATGTCCTTCACATCCAGCCTGGCTCTGAATATGCAGCTAAGTTCTAAAATGTGTTTATAAACAAATATTTTCAGATATTCTCTAGATATTTAGAACTGAAGGATTTCTAAGCAGGAAATGCTGGGAGGTCGGTCCCTCTGCTTTCAAGATACTAATAAGGAACACATGGAAAGGATGTAAAACAATTCCTGCATTGTTTGAAGTAAAAGATTAAATACTGATGTGTGCCAGCATAGAAGCTGTACATAGGGATAACTGACAAGACAAGGGGTTAAGTAATAAGGGTAAAGGTAGACGAACTCAGAGTTTGGTTCGGATAAGGCTCAAAAACTCTGATGAGTTTTATAAGGTTATCCAAATTTGTCTGAACTTCCCAATGTCCTTCTGCCTTCCTCTATGCCAAGCTCCTCTCTACTCATATTCAACTTTATCCATCCATTTTAAGAGGGTCAGATCATCCGCCACTGACCAAATTTCCATGAAAAACAATTTAACAGGCTTCCTGATTCTGTTGTGCCACACTCCATAGTGAAGACGCATAATTTAGTCATCCTGCTTTGTGCTTATTTTGGAGGTTAAAATTTCATCAGCAGATCAAGATACTATTTTCTCTCCACAAACTCCCGTTTTGCTTTCTATCTTTACAACAAAATGCCATACTCAGTGCATTCAAAGCTATGATCTCTATGTCTTGGACTTCTCTTGTAGTTTGAAATGCACACATTCACTAAAAGACAGTGGAGAAATTTTAACATGGAAGTATCTGTTAGTGTTTTCAGTTTTTAATCTGTTCCTGTTGAATATCTGTTAGAATTCCCAACTTATTGCTGAATTATTGCACTGCTGAATCATGATCATGACATGAAGATTTTGGGTAAAAATGTGAAGCACCATTTGTTTCCTTCTCTCTGAATAGGTGTTTTTGTCCTTTCTGGATAGATAGCATAACAATGCTGTCTAGATGACTGGGGCTTTTATCATTCTGTGAGGTTTTCATTCTTCTCCCAGAGAATTTTACTATTCCCCTAGATTTCTCACGAAACTGCTCCATCCGGTGTCAGGACTGTTCAGAATTTTGCATCACTGCTTCAAATGAAACATGATTATCAGCTAGAGAAAATGTGTACTGGAAAAGGCAGAAAGTATGCATGGGAACACATAGTGTCTTCCCCTCCAACACACATGAACATTTCTTCCCAGTCTGAATGTGTTAATATATGTTCAGACAGCATGCAAAGGAGTAGTAGGAAGGAGAGCACAAAAGGGCTAAAGTTGGTGTGAAATAGCAAAATTTATCCAAACAGGCTCATTCCTCTTACTTTCCCCTCAGGCTAAGCATGTTACTTATCGTAAGAGTCCAGCATAAGGTGAACTAGCCTAAGGAAACATATGTTTAGTGGTCACTCCTGCAAAACCATGAACACTTGCCTCAAGAATATGAGCACTCGATGGCAGAAAACCCTAATGATCCTACAGGATCGGTGTAACTCCCATCTCTCTGATCCAATGTAAGTTCATCTATTTGCTACTCCTAAAAAAAAAAACAAATGAAGACAACCTTACAAATATTAATATTGATCCCTTTTAGCTCCCTGCTCGTATTGCCACGTTGCTTTAAGTACTTGAAAATATAATATATATATAGTTAAAACACTTCAGAATTATGGAAGTTTCATAAATTAACCTATAATGATCGTATAATTGGCATTTTTTCCAATTATATCCTTTGAGATTCACTAATTGGCATTGTGTTATTGCATTACAGAGCCCTAGTAATGCCTTATAACTGCACTCACTGACTGATTTCACCTCAAGGCATTTTGCCTAAGAACACAATGCTCTCAGACTGTTTAAAGCACAGTTTAAAGTAAAAAAAAAAGAAAAAAGAAGGCCTTCTTTCCATAGGCTCTAGGTATTGCAGTTAATGTCTGTTATTGCTGTCGAAAGAATATTTAAGCCCCTTTTTCACTTCAGCTTTCCAAAAGCAGCAATTAAGAGTAGAAAAGCAAAAGGAGGAAGGAAATCAGAAGAGTAGCTGAAGGCAAGAAGAAAATGAAACAGGAAAACATGGAGAGAGGCGTAAGACGTAAGAGAAAAAATGTGTAAAATTAAATGGAAAGTCACTTTTAAGAAAGTCAAAGCATCTGAGAGCACAGAATAAGTTTATAAAAACCTCTAACAAGAAAATTACAAAAACCAACCCTTCCACTTCAAACAGAAATAAGAGAAAATTCTTGGAACGAGAAACAGGTAAGCAGGGTAAATCCCTTACATCAGGTGTCCAACCACTGAGAAGTATTTGTGTTTACAGACCTAATCTGTGAAACAAATTAGTCCTATCTGTGTAAGAACAGTTTCTTCCTGAAGCTTCTTTCCTTTTCTTTGTTTTCTGCTTTTTCTTGATTATCAGCAAAAAATAAGATATGTATATCTGGGAAATATTGCACTGTGGAAAACCTAAACCTATCCTGACAATTTCAGTCCTTAATTCCTTTCTATGCTGGGTTATTCCTGAGTTTGTGCACTCCTTAGACATTCATATACAAGTAAGCAAGGGTCATCAGACCCATATAGCAAATGCCAAATTCTTCCATGCTAAAGAAATTGAAATATATTATTCTGCTTTTGAAAGAAGAGGGCTGAGGGCTAAGTACTGTAATTTTATTTCAGATACTGACATTTTCCCAGAAAGTCAGATGTCTGAAAGAGTCATCAATTCTGACTGGTTACTGAAGAGGCAGTTGTGAAGTCGTTCAAAGCCTTTCAATAGTAAGGCATTCCTTTTCTGTCATCAAGTAAGCTTTAGAAGCAATTTGGTCTAGATAGATACTTCTGTCCATTGACCTCCTGGGATAAGACAGCCCCTAGTTCCTCTCAGAAATATGTTTGAAATGTCAATTCCTCACTGAAGAAAAGCATATACAGACTACAATAGAAACAGTTCTTGAGAGTCTGAAAGGCCTTTTCACAGACTTGAAACATTGTAAAGGGAAATACATTCTTGGTTAGGTCTATTAACAAGGCTTCTACAAAGAAACCTGATGTAAAAATTTCCTGTGGAGATGTCTCAGAAGAACTACAAATGGAGTAGATTATTTCTACTCCAGGGACAAGGACAGGCCTGGTCTGTAAAGTCTATCAAGTGACCAAGAAGGGCCTGTTATTTGTTCTTGTTATTAATTAAACAGAGAATGTACTATCAAACCAACCTCTCCTAACACGTAGGTTTGTCAGGTGACAGTGGTCCAGTTTCAAAGAAGAGTACTTCTGTGATTGCCAGACCCCTGTCCAATCCTGCCTATGCAAATGTATTGACCCTTGAACAAAGAAAAAGTTATTTTTTCCTGTGAGTCTGTCACAGCCAGGCAACATTTCCTATATACAAATAACTGCCGTTTCAACTCAAACCCAAGGAGCTAGGTGCATATGAAAGATAGAAAAGTAGGAGCCAGAATGCCAGGAGCAAGAGACACATCTTACCATGCTGACATACCTGCTTTTTTCAGCTTGCTAATCAAATCAGTAAACTGATTTCACCCTCCTCCCTCATGCTGGAGCTCACTTCTCAGAATTAATTTGCACCCCTCTGTAAACCTCTGCAGCTTACAGTCAATGTACCTTTTTTCTGGAAGCTGAGGTAAAACTCTGCACCATTTCACTGAGGGTTACAGACAGTAGGGCCTTGCGATGCACTTAGAGTCCCCAGTTTTGGTTTTGCTTTTTCACACGTTGCTTTTTCTCAAGAGCCAATGCTATTTCTAGGTTTTCTGTCTGTCTTGCAGCTTCCACCCTCCCATGTTGTAGCCTCAAACAATCTCACTGTCAAAGCCCACTTAGGCACTCATAGAGCAAGCCAGACTCAAGAAGCAGAGTGGAAATGAAGTCTGAAGCTACTTTGAACCGGGAAACGTTGAGCAGTTTCTGATCCGTATGCGGGTGGTGAGAGGTTAGTTCATGAAGACTGCCTGTTCTCAGCACACCATGTTGTAAGCATTGCCAATGTTATTGCAAACCCATAGGAATTCATGCAAGGAAAACTTAAATGATAACAGAAGTCACTTGTCCTCCCTTGATGACTTGAACACTTGGACGGTGAAGTATAAACCTTCACAAAATCTCAGACCTGTACTTCCACACCACAGGAGTGTGCTTGTCAGAGTTAGTTATCTGTCAAAGCACAGGCTGGGCAAAGGGAAGGGGGAAAAAAGCCAAAGTGAGGCATGTTATTTGAGAAGTGCCCAAGTTTCCTCTTTTGTTTCCACTGAGGTTGTTTATACAGTTGTGCTACAGCTCTACTAGGGGAAAAATAGTGGAGTTTTCAATATGCAATCTATATGATCATCACTTCCTCATGTATTTCGTGCCCTTAATTAAAAAACCTCTTGTCAGAAAACTGAAACACCCTAAAACAATCTACGCTGCTGTAAATGTACGATGCTTAAACCATGTTCGGTAACAAGGCTTCATGTCAGCACTGTCAGAGTCCCTGGTAAACAATTAATTGTTGGACAGAGAGGAAGACACCTTATATGTGCTAATTTGTACAGTCCTGTTAGTCCCGTTGACACTTTACTAAAAGCTGTGAATTCAATTCCTTGAACCATACGATGAACTCTGTGTGACAAATGTAAACTAGATACATAGCATGTGCATTCACATGATCACTCCAAGTTATCTTAACCCTTAGAGTCCTTAGGGCAACTGGAACTGAAACTGCATATCAGTTTAAGCCTTACCTATGGCACTGCTCCTCACTTCAATATATTTCTATCTGTCTTTGGAAGCCAATTCAGAGAAACAGAAGTCACTCCAGGAACTTCAATTGTGTATCAAAAAGTCCAGTAATCCTGCCTGCTTCTTTTATGAAATCAAACATTCAATAAACCTGTGTAAAAGAATGTGCTACATTTGAGTGCTTCCTATAGTATCATATAATAACATACAGTTGCAGTTAATTTACCAGATTTGATTTGTATAAGGCATTTCTCAGTGCCTACAAAAGGAAAACTCCTGTTGAAATCAGTGGAAGTTTTATTTCAGAAAGATTTGCTGGGATTCAAAATTCCTGACAAGATTGATTCCATAGGACTCCCTTCTCCCTTCAGACCAAAGTTCCACTGTTTCTGAGTAAGGCTGAGACAGATAATATTCAACACACAGCACTTCACTATGTCAAAAGATAACTAATATGACAGAGAAAATAAGTAGCTGGAGCAAAAGGAGCTATGGGCTAAGCAGAAAAGTAAATATTGAAGTATATTCTAGTGGTGTGATTCTGACTAAAGCTCTCTCTGCAGAGTATTGAAATGAAAACAAAAGCAAAAAAAACACAAACAAAACCAAGCCAAGAAGTGCTTAATTTTATTATTATTTTTTTCCAAAATGACTGGCAAATTTTAGATGCCATCTCATTTTTTCCTCACCTATCACTCACTAAACCCTGCAAACCAAACAATTATTTCCTACCCCCTGGTCAAGTTCCCAGAGGGCCAAAACTATGTTGCTTACTAGACACAGATTCAGGTAGGCCTCAAATCACCATGTCTTCTTCTTCACCTTTCATTCTCAGGAGAGACAAATGACTTCCAAGGCTCTAATTTAATGACAGATTATCCTTAACCAAGCAGAGAACAAAACTTGGATCTGCTAGCTCATACATTCATATTTGGCCCTTTTCAAGCCTACATCAACCTTGGTGGCTCGTTAACTAGTATATATTATCTGACCTTGACGAATACCAGAAATGACAGTATTTCAAAAATACCAGCAATGCAACAGAGACTGGCAAAAATATTGAGCTCAAATTTATATTCAGATTTTGGAAATAGATACTGGA
>Ga0181612_128498_pt1 | contig 29405 bp, 23 predicted proteins | sample HoacroProtozoa21_FD_119630 | JGI IMG/M metagenome (GOLD analysis project Ga0181612, IMG submission 119630) | Hoatzin crop microbial communities from Cojedes, Venezuel. Combined Assembly of Gp0051906, Gp0051904, Gp0051908 | reverse complement strand
GGGCAGTGAGGGTGGAAAAGATGTCGAACGCCGTTCCGAGTCCCTCTACCCTACCCTGGTTGCCGGTGGTCTCGGTGCCTGTGTGCTGGCAACAGAGCGTGGTTTGCATGAATGTGCGCTCGTCGGCGGTGGCCATGTCGGTGCCGATGTATGCTCCGCTTGCCAACAGTGCGCCGCCATGGTCGAGATAGTCGGCTATGAGCGTCTGGAGGGTTGGGCTGAACGTCTTATATCGTCGGAGACTGTAACCGTCGGCTCGTTGCAGTCCGAAGATGATGTCGATGGCTTTGTAGTCCTTCAGTTGTAGGCGCTTTTGCTCGACGGCCTTCAGCGATGCGCTGACGATGGAGAATCGACCCGACGCACTTATGGCCTCGGCATGGTCGGTGGTGTAGTCGAAAGTGTTGCCAGCAATGAGTCGCCCTTGCAGTGAGCTGTCGGTGAAACCGAGCCCAGTGCTGTCTTCCACGCCTGCCCTATTCTTGTCGAATATTAGTTGTTGGCCTGCCCAACCGAGAGTCGGTCCGTAGCTCACGCCTGGGTCGATGTCGAGGCGGAAGCCTTGCGTGGAGTCGTTCTCTACGACCTGTGGCGACGCCAGCCTCTCGAAGCCGTTGACTATCAGCACTTGCCCCTGTGCGTCGGGACGGTAGAGTGCCGACAGCTGTTCGGTGGGAAAGCTCTCGCCGCCTTGGTTTATCGCCGTAACGCGGAAAGAATAGAGCACGTTTGGCTCCAGTTCCATCGAAGCCGAGGCGTGGCGTACCACGGTGCCGTTATCGAAGCCGACGCTGCTGCCCCGCTTTGAATAGACCACGTAGGCTGTTGGCGACGCACTCTTCTCGTTTGGGTCGGGCGTGGCTGCCCACTTCAGGCGTGCCTTGTTTCCGCTTAGCGTGATGCTGAAAGCATGGGGCGCAAGTGGAGCTATCACGGGCTCGGCCTCGCCGTGCATCCCTCTTATGTAACGCGCGATAGTCTTATAGACTGAACGCGCTATGGAGAACTTATAGAGCGGGTCTTGTGCCCGTCTCACGTCGTTGAAGTTTTGGTGGGAGAGCATTTCGAGTATGGCACTTGGCACGTTGGGCAGTCGCGTCTCGGAATAGTTACGGTCCCAAAGATAGCGTTTGTTCCATCGCCCGTATTCCCGCTGTAGGTCTGTCGTGATGTTATCCAAGAGACTGGAGGCCAGCCTATAGGAAGCCTGTCGCGATATGCCTGCGGCCAACAGACCATCGTTGTGATTGGTGGTGCAAATGGCGAGCGAACCCACTATGCTGTCGCCTCCGTCGTGGTCGTAGCCGGCATCGCTATGCAGAGCCACCGACAACTCTATCGGCACGCGCAAGCCAACGCTGTCGGGCATATAGCAGGAGCCGCCGCCCAGATAGTTCGACATCAGCGAACGAACATTGATGTCGTCGCCATAGTCGCTCGCCCCGCCCTTGGAGTTCCACACCGATGGTGGCATGCCAGCCCACTGAGCGGAATAGCGAGCTCCCTCGACGGCTCTCATCATCCCGCTAACTGCAAACAGAGAGTCGCCACGCTCGTAGTTGCCCATTCCCCCGCCAAACCTCACTGCGTCTGCCGACACCACGCCTTCGCTCTCGCTCTCGTTGGTCAAGACGACGCAGTTGTTGGCGCTTGACCCTCGGTCGAAGTCGAACGTTCCGAGATAGACCCACGTGCCACCGCCCATGGTTTGGTTCACCCGAAACGACGTGCTTATGCCGCGATGAACCACGGTATAGTGGGCGTCGTCGGTGCTGTTTGGCAATGTCTGATAGCTTACGTAAACGGCATAACGACCCTGACTGGGAAGGTTTGGCTGGTAAGTGATAGTTGACTCTCGCCTGTTGCCCTTCTGACATTCGGCCACTCGTGCCGTTCCGCTCGTGAAGGGATTGTCGAAGTCTCGATATGTTGTCTTGGTGTGAGCGAAACCGGCAGAGTCGGCTGTCGCCCATTTGTTGCGGCCATCGGTCTCTCGGTATCCAGAGGCGGGGTTGTCGTTATCCACTATCACCTCGTTGGGCTGCCAGTCGCGCTCGCGTGGGGTGAAGACAACGGCACCGGCGCTCTGTAGCATTGGTATGAGATAAGGCACGACGATGGTCTGAGTGAACAGGTCTTCCGTCGTACCGAAAAGATATGGTCGTTGCCACTTCCAGTATCCTTTCTCGTTGTCGTAGTATCTGCCGTGGCTCGCCCAAAGGGTGATGTGTCGCCCGTTTAGTCCTTTTTCGATATTGAACGGTCGGGAGACATTCTCCACCCAAGGCTTGCCCTGATAGTCTATGTCGCCCCACGTCTGACCGTAGGCACACGTCAGTGCGAGGAAAAGCAGCGATAGAAGGCACGTCGGTCGTCTCATTCGCCCACCTCTCCTATCGTGAATTTCTCAGGTTTCTTGCCCTTGAAGTCCTTATAGTATAACTTTATTTCCCGCATCTGAGCCTCCACATCACCATTGGGCACTATGGTCTTCGTGCATACTATCTTGCGCTTCTCGTAGTCGGCCCCATAGAGCAGTATGGGTATGCCAGCCTTTTGCGCTATGAAGTAGAAGCCCTTTTTCCAGTCGGGGTTGGCCGAGCGCGTGCCTTCGGGCGTTATGCAGAGCCGAAACGTCTTTTCCTTTTTGGCAGTCTCGGCAAGATTGTCGGTCATGCTGGTGTGCTTCGACCGCCATACTGGTATGCCTCCGAGACGGCGGAAGATGGGGCCGAGCGGCCAGAAGAACCACTCCTTCTTCATGAGGAAGTTAATCTTCATTCCCTCGGCGCCGGCGTAGGCCTGCCCTAAGAACAAGTCCCAGTTGCTGGTGTGGGGCGCGAGACATATTATGAATTTGTCGGGATGGGGCTCCGTTATCTCCGTAGTCCATCCCAACCGTTTATACAATATCCATCTACAAAACGATTTCCACATTCCTTTTTATTGTTTATTAAGTTCGTCGGCGAATAGGCCTAATGAGCGCCCTGCCTGCCCCAACTGTCGCGGTGGGAAAGTGCGACGTTCGGCGTGGCAACAGGGCAATTTAGGCTGAATCAGGGTGTGATTTAAGCTGAACCAGAGCGTGATTTAGGCTAAACCACAAAATGACGTCGCCGAGCCTTCGTTTTATTTCCACCGATTTAACTAACTGTTTCCACTGTTTTAATAAATCATTTCCACCTGTTTAATGAATTATCTTCACCGTGATAACGGCTCATTGTTATGGTGTTAATGTTTGGTTGCCAAAGGGCTTACATGCCGTCTGGCAACTCGCTGTCAACGAGGGCGATTGCCTCTCGGTTCAGCTTCGGCGACGCTTCATCCCAAAGCGTTCAACTGGTCCACGAGCTCGTTTACCTGCTTTTGGAATCGGTCCACCAAGTCGCGATAATAGACTTTGGCTGGCATTCCGGGCTCAGGGTGGCTCACTCGGCTGATGTACCAATCGCGAGTTCGCAATATCGACATCAACAGCTCCGGGTTCTCGTTGTGCTTCGACTCGTCGTAGTGCGTCGCTGCCACATACTCTGCGAAGAGCTCTTCGCCAATCTCATTGATTACACGTTTTAATACTCTCTTGTTTGCCATACTCTTTAACCTTATTTCTAATTTGCCCCAAAGATAGGCATTTTTTATCAAAACGACAACTATAACGAAAAAAAATATCGCAAAAAAACTTAAATCGCCCTATCTCTTTCTTTTTCTCGGAAAAAATGGGTAATTTTGCAACCCGAAATCCCAATAAAACAAATAAGACATGGAAAAAAGTGCTTTGCAACAGGCAAGAGCTGCTTACCAGCCTAAACTGCCTAAAGCCCTACAGGGCGCAGTAAGCGTCAAGGAAGGCGCTCCCACCCAGAGTGTGGACAATCAAGAAGAAATCAAGAAACTGTTTCCCAACACCTACGGAATGCCGCTCATCGAGTTCGTTCCCGGCGAGAAGAAAGAGCATGAGCCAATCAACGTTGGAGTGATTCTCAGTGGCGGACAAGCACCTGGCGGCCACAACGTCATCAGCGGACTGTTCGACGCAATCAAGGCTGTTAACCCCGAAAGCCGACTCTACGGATTCCTTATGGGCCCCGGCGGACTGGTTGACCACGACTATATGGAGATTACGGCAGAGTATCTGGCCGACTATCGCAACACGGGCGGATTCGACATCATAGGCTCAGGCCGCACAAAGCTGGAGAAGGTGGACCAATTCGAGAAGGGCATCGAAATCATTCGCGAGCTCGGCATCAAGGCCATCGTGATAATAGGCGGCGACGACTCGAACACTAACGCTTGCGTATTGGCAGAATACTACGCAGCAAAGAACTACGGCGTGCAAGTGATTGGCTGCCCAAAGACTATCGACGGAGACTTGAAGAACGACCAGATAGAAACCTCGTTCGGATTCGACACCGCTTGCAAGACTTACGCCGAACTGATAGGAAACATAGAGCGCGACTGCAACTCGGCTCGCAAGTATTGGCACTTCATCAAGGTGATGGGACGCTCGGCAAGCCACATTGCCCTGGAGTGCGCTCTGCAGTGCCAGCCTAACATCTGCATCGTAAGCGAGGAAGTGGAAGCAAAGGACATGACCCTAAACCAAATAGTGGAGAACGTCTGCAACGCAATAGCACAACGAGCAGCCGACGGCAACAACTTCGGAACAGTGATTATCCCCGAAGGACTTATCGAGTTCATACCAGCCATAGGCCGACTAATCGACGAACTGAACGACCTGTTGGCCGCTCACGGTGCCGACTACAAAGACCTTGACAAAGAGGCTCAGCGCCAATACATCATAGAGCATCTCAGCGACGCCAACAAAGCAACGTTCGAGACGCTGCCCGAAGGAGTGGCACGCCAACTATCGCTCGACCGCGACCCTCACGGAAACGTACAGGTGTCGCTCATCGAGACCGAGAAACTCATCTCGGATATGTGCGAGGCAAAGTTGGCAGAATGGAAGAAGGAGGGAAAATATGTTGGCAAGTTCGCTGCACAACACCACTTCTTTGGCTACGAGGGACGATGCGCAGCCCCGTCGAACTTCGACGCCGACTACTGCTATGCGCTCGGTACAAGTGCCGCACAGCTGATAGCCAACGGCAAGACTGGATATATGGCAATAGTGAAGAACACCACTGCTCCTGCCGCAGAGTGGGTAGCAGGCGGAGTGCCCATCACGATGATGATGAACATGGAGCGCCGCAACGGTGAGATGAAGCCAGTGATACGCAAGGCTCTGGTAGAGCTCGACGGCAAACCGTTCAAGGCTTTTGCTGCCGTGCGCGACAAGTGGGCTCGCGAGACTTGCTTCATCTATCCTGGCCCAATCCAGTATTGGGGACCCACCGAAGTGTGCGACCAGCCTACTAAGACGCTCGCACTCGAACAGAATTAAGATTGAGTTCGTGAGTTTTTAAGTTCTTGGTTTTAAGTTCTTAAATTCACGGTTCTATGTTTTTAAGTTCTTGGTTCTTGAGTTTTTCGGGGCTAAAGTTCGGTCATAATCACGCCCGAAGACTCAAGAACCAAAGAGCTTGAAATAACGAAAAAGGAATGTCCAGCAAACCTATTAAGGGGCGTAGCTACAGGTCGCCCGTACCACACAAGAAACCCAACATCTTCATCCGGATGCTGCAAAAGTTGCCTTCCTGGGCTTGGTGGGTAGGGGGCGTAGCCATTGCCATCTTCTACGTCTGGGTATTCTACTACTTTTTTGTCAGTCCTTTTGGCTTCCGTTGGAAAGCTCTCTACGGAAGTATCAACTATCCCGAAGGCTACGAGATTCAGGGAATCGACATAAGCCATTATCAAGGCACCATTGATTGGGACGACCTTCAAGCCGCGCGCATAAAAGACTGCCCCATACGATTCATCTTTATCAAGGGAACTGAAGGGTCTGACCGAGTGGACGACAACTTCGCTTACAACTTCGACCAAGCACGTGAGCACGGCTTCGTTCGCGGCGCTTACCACTTTTGGAGCAACAAGACTTCACCGCAGAGCCAAGCGCTCTTCTTCCTGAGAAACGTTAAACTGGAGGAGGGAGACCTGCCGCCAGTGCTCGACGTGGAGAACAAACCCGCCGAACTGACAAACGAACAGTTCCACAAGAACCTTATAGCTTGGCTCGACATTGTGGAGAAGCACTATAAGGTGAAGCCAATAATCTACACGTACCGTAAGTTTAAGATGAAATACATGAACGACACCATCTTCGACAAATATCCGTATTGGCTTGCGCACTATTACGTTGACAGCGTGAGCTACGAAGGGAAGTGGAAGTTCTGGCAATACACCGACTGCGGACGCGTAGATGGAATAAAGGGCTACGTTGACTTCGACGTCTATAACGGCTCCTACTACGACCTGCGACAGCTCACCATCGGAAGCAGGGAGGCATTTACCGAGAAAGAGGACTAAAACTTTTTTAGTTCTTGGTAAATGCGCTGAACCGGCAAACCCATGACATTATAGAAGCTGCCTCGGATGCCCTCGACACCGATGTAGCCAATCCACTCTTGTATGCCGTAAGAGCCTGCCTTGTCGTATGGCTGGTAGTTGCTGATGTAATAGTCTATCTCTTCGTCGGTGAGTTTGGCAAATGTTACTTCCGTTACCGACGAAAACCTACTACGACGCTCCCGTGTGGCAAGGCAGACGCCAGTGATTACGTGGTGCGTCTGTCCGCTGAGCATACGGAGCATTCGTCGAGCGTCGGCGGCATCTTTTGGCTTTCCGAGCACTGCTCCCTGTGCCACGACGATAGTGTCGGCAGTGATAAGCAGTTCGGCGGGAGACAATGGGTAGGCTTCCGACTTCTTCTCAGCGATATACTCTGCTATCTGCTCCACGGGGAGTGAGTCGGGATAACTCTCGTCGATGCCTTTCACGACGTTCACCTCAAAGTCGAGGCCAAGCCCAGCAAGCAGCTCGCGACGACGCGGGGAGTTGCTGGCCAACACGATATGATAGTTCTCCAAGTTGTTCATTTCAAGTTCGTCAAATCAATTAGACTTATCAATTTGTTCTATGAATTTAAGACGTTTGTCGGGGTGTAAAGCATTTGGTTCACCTCGAATGCAATAACTTAAAACTTAAACGGCAACATTACCAACCGAAGGCTTTGTTGTCTTTCATCCACTTTCCCTGTGCACGAAGAACCTGCTCGATGACGTCGCGTCCGCACCCTCGTCCGCCGTCATACTGACTGACGTAGCAACTGATTTGCTTGATTTCGTGGCAAGCGTCATTAGGACAAACAGGACACCCACAACGACTCATAATCTCATAATCGGGGATGTCGTCGCCCATATACAGCACTTGCTCGTCGGTTAGCGAGTGCTTGGCAAGGAATGCCTCGTAGGTGCGCAGCTTTACGTCGCACTTCATGTAGATTTCCTTAACGCCGAGTTTGCTGTATCGGTTCTCTATGGCTACGTTGTTTCCCCCCGTCATGATGGCGATGATTAGGCCTTCCTTAACGGCGAGTTGTATGGCGTATCCGTCTTTAATGTTAACGGTGCGCATCGGTTCTCCCGTGGAATCAGTTGTTATGGTTTGCTGACTGAGTACACCGTCAATATCGAAGATGATGGCACGTATCCTTGTTAAGTCGTAATTTATCATAGGGCGCAATGGGGCGTTATCGGGTTAATTTCCTAAAAGAGTCTCCCTCGCCATTCAGTTCGTGGATGCTTCGGCTCATCAACTGGTATATCTCTTTTGGAAGACCATGGAGCATCTTGCTCTGAGCCATTATCACGTTTTCGTCGTAACGCACTGCTGGGCCTGTCTGTGCTTCCACTGGCGAAAGTTGATGCACCTTCCTCGCTGTCTCATCAATGAGAGGAAGCATGGCGCTGAAACCCACGCCGCTCTCGCTTAACAGTTGGTCGGCAAGTGCATAGCAGTGGTTGGCGAAGTTGCAAGCAAAGACGGCGGCGAGGTGCAGTTGTCGCCGTTCGGAGGAAGCGAGAGGCTGAACATTGTCGCTTATCGACGCCGCCATCTCGCGGATGGTTCGCAATGTCTGTTCGTCGTTTGCCTCGATGAAACAATGTATCTCGCGGAAGTTCACGTCTCGTTCCTTCGAGAATGTCTGCATAGGATAGAACACTCCATAGCGCGACGTCTTCCCTTGAAAGAGTTGCAGAGGCATACTTCCAGCTGTATGCACGAGCAGTGGATTGTCGAGGTGATTGCCGAGTTGTTCGGCTATTTCTTCGAGAACGCTGTCTTTTAGTGCAAGCAGATAGATGTCGGCACCGCCACGGATGTCGGTAATACTGCAAGTGGGCTGACTGTCGAGTAGTTGCGCAAGCGTATTAGCCGACTCGATGGTTCGACTAAATACTTGCGCAATCTGGTGGCCCGCAGCCCTTAGAGCCTTGCCCGTTTGCTTGGCGAGCCGTCCTGCTCCTATCAGTGTTATTATCATTTACTTCGTTGGATATACGTAGCGGTCGCCTGTTTGCTTTATAAGTTCACGCGCGTACTTATTATTATATCCTGGTCGTTCAACAGGAGCAGCAAGACCGGTCTTTGTTCTTTTGAAGCGTCCGTTCTCTTCCGGCTTAACTGCCATGTCGTTATACTTTACGATGAGATGGAATGCCAACTGCTTCCATCTGGCGAGCATCTCGTCTGCCTTCTTGCAACTATAGTCGTTGAGAAAATCTACGGCAGCGGATTCTCCGTTCTCTTTCAGTATCTGCTCTGCCTTGCGCTCGGTCTCTGCTTGCAGGTTCTTGTAGGAAAGTTCGAGCGAATCACGCACCTCTTTAAGGCTTCCGAACATAAGGGAATAACGTGGGTACACCATATTTGACACCCAGTTGCAGACCCAGAAAGCATTATCCATCGAGAACGTTACGTCGTCGGCACCAGGTGTGTTGTAAGGCGTAGGCTGGACGGTGTTGCAACAATATATGGGAGTATAGGCAATCATATTACCGTCGTCGTTGCCAAACCAGAAGCATCCTCCAGTCTGCCTCGGCAACCACGAGCGCATCTGACTGACGTAAGAGAATCCACTCTGTTGCGTGCTTGTCGGACGCTCGTTAAAGTATTTCTTCCCATCCACCTCGAAAGTGAGAGGTGTCGGTCGGTATGGCATATCCCAAATACCACCGCCGATGTCGCTGTCGAGCGCGAATGGAGTTCCTTCGTAGTGGTCTCGCATACATTCCATAACGTCTTGGAGCGACACTTTCTTGTTGGGAACAATCCAAAGGGGCATAGGTTCTGCATTGTCTTCCTTACCCATGGCAAACGGAAGATAGCGGCTCATATCGGTAGAGAAGTGGTTGAAGAACGACCACACACGAGCCTCGCAATAACGACGTCCCTCGAAGTCTGCCGGTGCGAAGGCATCGCAGAAAGAGAAGTCGTCGTCTTTCCCCGTGAACCATCCCATCTTCCTCGCGTATTTGATGCAGTCTTTTGAAATCATCACATTATGCTTGTCCTTGAGATTCACCTTGCGAATTCTACTTTGGTTGGCGTGTGCGCAGATGGCATCGTCGGGGATGCGTTGTGCTATCCACACCGCACTCTTGGCGCCCGCTCCCTTTCCCATCATCTCCATAACCCAAGCCTCGTTGGGGTCGCAGATGGTGAACGTCTCGCCTTCGCTGCAAAATCCGTATTTCTCAACGAGGGAAGTCATCACCTTGATGGCCTCGCGAGCGGTCTTCGAGCGTTGAAGGGCGATATAGATAAGCGAGCCGTAGTCGAGAATGGCGGTGGTGTCCACCATCTCGTGGCGTCCTCCGAAGGTGGTTTCACCGATAGTTACCTGCCATTCATTTATGTTGCCAATCACGTTGTACGTCTCTTCGGCTTCGGGAATCTCACCGTGATAAACGTTGCTGTCCCAATCATATATTTTGCGCATCTCCCCTTTTGCGTGCTTTCCAGCAGGGAAATGACAAAGACCGATAAACATTCCGTAGCTGTCGGCGTTGTATGTGCAGATGACGCTACCGTCGGCACTTGCCTTTTTGCCCACGATGAAGTTAGTACAAGCATTGCCTGCAATGGCAAAAGCGAGCAGCATTGTTGCAAAGACGATTCTTTTCATATATCCTTTGTTTCTACCTTTAATCTTAATGTTATTCTTGATAAAATCTATTGTTCGCCGTCGTAGGCGAGCTGATAAGTCTCCCCCAAGTCGCGCATTCTCCCCGTAACCCATCCGTCTTTATAGGTGCCGCCGAGATTGTGCCCGTAGCTATCTGTTATGTATAGTTTCGATGGGTCGGCAACGTTACGGCGAGGGGCAATACTTATTTCCGCCCAATCGAAGAGCGGCGTAGAGAATGAAGCGAACGAATAAGCAGGCGAGAGTTTGCCTGGTTGTTCCCTTACCACTGGCTCCAACTCCACATCGTCGCCAAGCAGTCCTTGCCTGACTATCAGTTGCATTCCTGGGCGCGAGAAAAGGTTTGTCTGATTCCAACGCATTGTTAGCAGCGGGTCGCGCGGTTTGGCTTTCGGTATTTCGCGACGCTCACCCTTGACGGTAAACCTATAAGTGGAGACGTTTCCGAAATAGTCGCTCAACTGGTATTCTATCTGATAGTCGCGCTGCTCATTAAAGTCAACGATACCACGATTCTCGTCTGCCATAAGTATTGGCAGACGATTGCCCGGCTCTATGAACGACTTCATATACCATACCTTTCTTGTACGCCAATGGCAATAGTCTCCCCACGAGTTAACCATTCGGTTTTGGTTCGTCGGGATGCCGTCCACATTACTGTGAAAGACGCTTCGCCCGTCCACCATTAGATGGGTCTCCCGTATGCCGAAATGATTATGAGTACCCTCCATATAGTCGTCCGCCCAAAGAGCGAATCCCACCTTTCCCCAAGCATAGAAAGTGTCTGTCAGCTCGTGCGAAGAGAATCCAAACGTCTGCTTGCTGCTACTTCCATTGAACACGCCTTCTCCTTCCTGCGGATAGACATTGAATCCGTGGGCTTGTGGTGGCGTATTGTCGCTTATGAGATGTCCGAGGAAGATGAGCGGGTCGCGCATGTTCCACGTCTTCGTGTCGTGAATCTCAAGGTGGAGGTGTGGAGCAGTAGAGAAACCAGTGTTTCCGCTCAGTGCTATGAGTTGTCCTTGAGCTACGGGCATATCGGTTGGTTTGAACTTCACTTCGCCCTCGCTCTTTCCGCTTTTCTCTTTCCACTCCTCCCAAGCTCGTTGTATGCGTGGTGAGAAGCATTTCAGATGACAATAGATGCTTGTGTATCCCTCTGGGTGAGTTACGTAAACAGCATTACCGAAGCCATTGATGCCCACGGTGATGCGGCTCACATATCCGTCGCCAATGGAATAGATATGCTTGCCCTCGCGTCCATCTGTCTTCACGTCGATGCCGCCATGGAAATGGTGAGGCCTTGGCTCACCGAAGTTACCGGCAAGCAATATCTCGTAATCTACGGGCGAATGATAAGTTACGTTGGCAGCGAGCAGCAGAGTGAAGATGGTGCTCAGCATGCCTTGAAACTCATGTCGAGTCCCTTAACCGAATGGGTCAGCGCTCCTACTGAGACATAATCGACACCGCATTCGGCATAGTCGCGGATGGTGTCGAGAGTTATTCCGCCCGACGACTCTGTCTCGAAGCGACCACCTATCATCTCCACTGCCTTGCGTGTGTTTTCGGGAGTAAAGTTATCGAGCATGATGCGGTCCACGCCGCCTCGGTCGAGCACTTGTTGCAACTCGTCGAAGTTGCGCACCTCGATTTCTATCTTTAGGTTTAGCCCTTTCTCCTCCAGATACTTATGGCAACGGTCTATGGCATTCCGTATTCCGCCGGCGAAGTCAACGTGGTTGTCTTTCAAAAGAATCATATCAAAAAGACCTATGCGATGGTTGCAGCCACCGCCAATCTTCACGGCCTGCTTCTCAAGCACTCGCATTCCTGGCGTCGTCTTACGAGTGTCGAGTACACGAGTCTTCGTGCCTTTCAGACGCTCAACGTAGCGATGGGTCATCGTTGCGATGCCGCTCATGCGCTGCATGATGTTAAGCATCAGTCGCTCAGTCTGGAGAAGACTTCTCACGCGCCCCTCCACAACCATTGCTATGTCGCCTGGTTTTACGTGGGTACCATCCTGCATCAGCACCTCTACTTTCATCTCTTTGTCGAAGTCGGCAAACACTCGCTTTGCCACTTCAACGCCTGCCAAGATTCCCTCTTCCTTAATCAAAAGGTGCGACTTTCCCATTGCGTCCTCAGGAATACAGCAAAGAGTGGTATGGTCGCCGTCGCCTATATCTTCTGCGAAAGCCAACTCTATGAGTCGGTCTTCCAATTGGTCAACTGTTAGCATTTCTCTTCTTTAGTTTATAAGGTATGATAAGTTTGTCAAGTTAGCCAAGACGTCTGTCGAGTCCATCATGAACACGAAACGTCATCTCGACCGACTACAGATAGATGCCAAACCCAAGGCGGAAGCCAACACCGCTGTAGTCGCTGTGGCTCTTGGTGCTTTGGTTGTAGTAAATCTCTGGCTCTATCGTAACCGTGCGACTGATGAAGTAAGCATAACCCACCTGAACGCTCGGCATCAAGTCGTCGTGAGTCTTGTTGTAATGCACGTACTTCAGGCTGGCCCCTATATAGATTCCGTTCTGCTCTATATAGTAGCGTCCGCCCGCACCCACGGAGAGCGTATGAGGCACGTCGTGTTGCTTATGATAGTCAACGTCGGCGGTAACCATCCAATCGTCGATAAGGAAATATCCCACCTTCCCTCTCACGCCGAGACTCAGCTTGTTAGTAGAATCGAAACCAAGGTCAAGTCCGGAGAGCGATGCTCCTGCATACATTTTGCCCTGCTCAAACTGGGCGTTGGCTGCTGCCGAGACGGTGAGCGCCACAAGCAGCGTCAATAGTTTTTTCTTCATATTTTCTTGATTGATTTTTGATAATTCTTATACCATACATAGAACCAAACAAGAGCTACCACCAATACCAGTGGGCAGCCCCAATAGAGGTTGTCTTGGCTTAGTCCCAAGGCCTGAGGAGACACGAGTAGGAACATCGAGCAGACCGTAGTCATGAGCAAAGCCGGAATGAGGGTGATGACGTAAGGCTTCTTCTGCTGAACCAGATATACTGTCAGCGTCCAAAGAGTGAACACCGAGAGCGTCTGGTTCGACCATCCAAAGTACTGCCAAATCACGTTGAAGCCGTCGGGATTCTCTATTTGCCATACCAACAAGCCAATCGCAGCGGCAAACATCGGAACACAGATATAAAGGCGCTTGGGAATGGAGCGCTGTTCCAAGTGAAGCCACTCGGCAACAATCAGTCGAGCCGAACGGAAAGCAGTGTCGCCACTCGTTATCGGAGCCGCAACAACACCCAAGATGGCCAACACACCGCCAGCCACGCCGAGCCAACCCTTGCACACAAACTCAACCACTTTGGGGGCATCGAAATACTGAATGAGCGTCATGCCGCCCTCTTGCTGGCTCTGTGCCAAGAAAGCATCAACGACCTCAGGCGAAACGACCTCGCGCCAACCTCCATAATAGAAGAAGTATGACGAGACGGTAGCCCAGATGAGCGCAACCACTCCCTCGGTAATCATTGCTCCATAGAACACGGGGCGAGCCAGATGTTCACTCTTCAAACAACGAGCCATCAGTGGGCTCTGTGTGGCATGGAAACCACTAATGGCACCACAAGCTATGGTGATGAACAGACAAGGGAACAGTGGATTCTTGCCCAAGAAAGAGTCGATGCCAAGCAGGTCGTTCCCGCCTGCCATCTGCGAATGATTCCACTGGCTCATATCACCGATGTTCCATATCTCCGGCAGAGTAGGCCACTTCACAAAGAGTCCTATCATAAGTCCAAGGGCCATAACAAGCAGACAGAAGGCAAACAGCGGGTAAATCTTACCGATTATCTTGTCTATCGGAAGCAGCGTCGCAACGATGTAATAGATGAATATCACCACTATCCAAAGCACCTTGTCGCCCCAGAGAGACGCCATAATACTCGCGGGGCTATAGACGAACACCACGCCAACCATCATCAGCAACAGCACAGAGAAGACAAGCATCACGTTCTTCGTAACCTTGCCCAAGTATAGTCCGACAAGAGTAGGAAGCCCCTCGCCATCATGACGCAACGACAACATTCCGCTCATAAAATCGTGGACCGCACCAGCAAAGATGCACCCTAACACAATCCAAATGTAAGCGGAAGGCCCAAACCACATACCCATGATAGCTCCGAATATAGGGCCTGTGCCCGCAATGTTAAGGAACTGAATCATAAACACCTTCCACGTGGGAAGAACAATGTAATCCACGCCGTCGGCCTTAGCCACAGCGGGCGTGGGGCGGTCGTCGGGGGCTAACACGTGCTCCACAAACTTACCGTAGAGCAGATAGCCCAGCACCAAAGCTACAAGACTTAATGCAAATGTAATCATCTCTTATATCTAAAAATCCCTGCAAAGTTAGGCATTTTCTTTCTATTCTCAAAATCTTTTCGTAACTTTGCAACGATTTTTTATTTTAAGTCCCAAGAAAACAAAGAAGTTGGAAGCTAAGAGCCAATAAATGAACTTGAAAAAGCTGATATTCACCATAGCGCTCATCATCGTAGCTACCTTAGCTGCAAAGGCGCAAACACCACCGAAATACGAAGTGAGAGCCGTATGGCTGACCACCATCGGAGGCATAGACTGGCCCCACTCCTACTACGCGGGAGCACAGAAGGAAGAGCTCACGAAGACTCTCGACCAACTGCAACACGCCGGCATCAACACCGTGCTCTTGCAGACGCGCATTAGGGCTACCACCATATATCCATCGCAATATGAACCCTTCGACGGCTGCATCACAGGCCACCCTGGGCAACAGCCAAACTACGACCCACTGAAATTCGCCATCGACGAGTGCCACCGCAGAGGAATGGAACTGCACGCGTGGGTGGTGGCCATACCCGTGGGAAAATGGAACGGCGCTGGATGCCGCCGACTGCGACAGACACACCCATCGCTTCTGAAGAAGATAGGAGACGAAGGCTTCCTTAATCCCGAAGCAGAAGGAACAGCAGGATATATCGCCAACATCTGCGACGAGATTGTCAGCCGATACGACGTCGATGGAATACACCTCGACTACATACGCTATCCCGACCAGTGGGGAAAGATACGTTCACGAGAGAGCGCACGACGCAACATCACCCGAATAGCACGACAGGTGAGCCACACCGTGAAAAGCCGAAAACCGTGGGTAAAGATGAGCTGTTCGCCAGTAGGAAAGCACGACGACCTCACGCGATACTCATCACGCGGGTGGAACGCCAGAACTGCCGTATGTCAAGACGCACAAGCGTGGTTACGCGAAGGAATAATGGACCAACTCTATCCGATGATGTACTTCCGTGGCAACCAGTTCTTTCCATTCGCGCTCGACTGGAAAGAGCAGGCCAATGGCAGAACCGTAGCACCAGGACTGGCCGTCTATATGCTCTCGCCAAAGGAAGGCAACTGGAGTCTTGAGACCATTCAACGAGAACTCGAATTCCTGCGCGCTAACGGAATGGGACACACTTTCTTCCGTTCTAAGTTCTTAACAGACAACTGGAAGGGAATCTACAGTTACGTGTGCAATCAGCTCAACACCTATCCCGCCCTCGTGCCACCGATGAAATGGATGGGAGCCACGCCCCCACAACCACCCACAAACATGCGAGTGGAACGAACAACCAGTGGCACGCGACTATCGTGGCAGGGCGATGCCTACGCCTACAACGTATATGCGTCATTCTCTTACCCCGTTGACACAAGCGACCCAAGAAACCTTGTTGCCATACGCCGACGCACAAACTCAATAACAATCTCCTCGCCACAAATGCAGCAAGCCTACTATGCCGTCTGCGCCGTTGACCGATACGGACAAGAGTCGTCCACGTGGGACAACCAGAGAAACGGTGGAAACAAGAACGGACGGAAGTATGGCAATGGAGGCTACAACGGTGCAAGCAACCTTGCAAACCCATCGTCGGCAGCTCTTCTGCCCTGCGACGGACGCTATCTCACCCTGCCTGCCAAGCCATCGACACTATCGACCAACCTCGTTGTCATCGAGACAATGCAAGGACAAATCGTGGCTACGCGCCGATGGACACAAGGGAGAATAAGCGTTGCCGACCTGCCCGAAGGATTCTACAAACTGCGCTCGTTGGCAAAGATTAAGCGGAAAACCGTAACCCACAACCTCGGTGCATTCATGATAAAACGGGGCAACCGATAGCGTGGTTTAAGCTGAATCATGCTCTGATTTAGCTTAAATCACATCCTGATTCAGCCTAAACCACAACTTCACACCGCCGTAACGGAAAATTGTTTCCACCGTAATAAGAAACTATTTCCACCGTAATAAGAAATTGTTTCCACCGTAATAACGACTCATTACGGTGGTGATAAGTCGTGACCGGCGAGACCGCAGTCTGGCTGCACGGTTCTTATTAGACAAGACTAAGGTGGAGGGAAAATGTAGGCACAAAAAAATTCCAACTCGGTTATCCTATTTGAGTTGGAATGATTTCTCTATCTCTGTGATTTCTTGCGAGAATTGTTCGTCTTGCTTGAGACGCTGTTCGATGGTTGTGCAGCTATGAATGACGGTTGAATGGTCGCGTCCGCCGATGAGCTGACCGATGCGCGCTGCCGGCATTCGGGTGTATTTCTGTGCGAAATACATAGATATCTGCCTTGCCAAGACGTAGTTTCTCTTTCTGCTTCTGCCGTAAACGTCTTGCGGCAACACGCCGAGATGACTGCACACCGTCTCCAGAATCTCATCTACGGTCAGTGGTCGGTTGTCGGTCTTGACGGCACGCTTAATCACTCTTTCGGCGAGGCGCATGTCTATCGGACTATTATAGACAACCGAATACGCGAGGAGCGAGTTGACCACGCCTTCAAGGTCTCTCACGCTTCCATTAGAGTTCTCGGCAATAAATCTCACCACTTCGGCTGGAATGTTCAGTCCGTCGCGCCTCATCTTACTATTAAGGATGTCGATGCATAGTTGCGTGTTTGGCCGCTCCAGCTCTGCTATCAGTCCGCAACTGAAGCGGGTGAGAAGTCGGTCTTTCATCCCTTGCAAATCGACGGGAGGGCGGTCGGAAGCAAGAACTATCTGCTTTCCGCACCTGAAAAGATGGTTGAAGATGTGGAAGAAAGTGTCGAGAGTTGCCTTTGCCGATGCCCACTCCTGTATGTCGTCAACGATGAGAATGTCGATTGTTTGGTAGAAGTTTATGAAGTCGTTGACGCTGTTTTGTCTCACTGCATCGGTGTATTGCACTTGGAAGAGTCGTGCTGAGACGTAGAGCACACGCTTCTGCGGATATAGTTGTTTTGCTCTTACTCCGATGGCATTCACGAGGTGGGTCTTGCCACATCCCGACGGTCCGTAGATGAAGAATGGGTTGAACGTGGTCTTTCCGGGGTGCTCGGCAATCGACATTCCCACGGTTCTTGGTAGCTTGTTGCTATCGCCCTCAATGAACGTTGCGAAGGTCTTGTGGGTGTCGAGTTGTGGGTCGATGTCCTGTGGAACGGCGGCATCGAGAGTTGACTTCGCGCGATTTAGTCCTATTGTTTTGGTGGGAGTCTGCAGTTCGGCAGGCTGTTCGGCCTCCACGGTCTGCGCTATGTTGTGCTGTTGGTCGGTAACGACTCTGTATCTTAACACTACTCCCTTTCCGAAATATCTTGTGAGGGCTGCCGCCATGAGCGAGACGTAGTTCTCTTCCAAGTATTCATAGACGAATGGACTTGGGAGTTGCAGCAGAATGGTTGTCTCCTTTTCGTTGAAGGACTCGAACCCTATCCGCGAGAACCATGTTTTGAATTGTTGTTCGGAAACGTTGGCTTTAATGAATTCTAAGCATCGTTGCCACAGCAATTGTTGTTGTTTCTCATTCATAGCGACTGCAAAATTCGCGAAAAACCACCGAAGTGGCAAATTCGTTATTTTTCCTTAGTAGTTTTTAACTGCTTCTTAACTTACTATTTTTTGGTATCTTACTATTACGTTTCGTTTAATTAACAAGATGGGACGTTGCGCAAACGCAAGTTTATTGTTTTCAGCGTTTTGAAAATTGCGCAAGGTGGTGTTTTAGGTTCTGTTCCACGTTCGTTTTGGCGGATAACTATTTAAGCGTTTAGCCGTTTCACGCTTTGCCAAAAATGGCCACCACCGTGGCTTTCCTATTTAGACGGAATTAAAACACCGCTTCTACCACCGTATTATTCCACTTTCACCTCCGTTTTGTCCTTCTTTCCGAACACTGAGAAGTGGACGTAACGCTTGGGGTGCGACTTTAGGTCGATGACGAGAGAGTCTGCGTGCTTCACTGTGTTTGTCAGCTGATTATAGAGGTCTGCATCGCGCATCAGCTTTCCGAGGGTGCCATCGTTACTGTTGAGGCGCTCAGTCATCTGCTTAACGTCGTTTAGCGTCTGGTCAACCTTTGCCATTGTCTGGTCGATGTCAACCTTGTTTAGCTTATCGGTCAGTTGCGAAGTGTTATCGAGCGTAGTGTTTAGTTTGCCCGTAACGGTGGGCACTTCCTTATTGAGCGTCGCCATGAGAGTGTTGAGTTCTCTCGACGTCGTGGTAAGATTTCCAGTGATAGTCTCGGCATTGTGAAGTGTTTGTCTAAGCGCGGGGTCGGCCAGCAACGCGTTGACGGAGGCGAGAATAGAGTCGAGCTTAGGCAGCATTTGCTCGACGGTAGGCAGCAGCTCTGCTACCTTTGCGAGCATTCCAGAGGCGTTGCTTCCCTTGATTGTGTCGCCATAGTTTATTCGTTCCCTCGGATTTGTGGCAAGCAGAAGGTTAACCTGCACATTGCCAAGCATATCGCTCGACATCTCGGCAGATGAGCCCTTCGGTATGCGAAGCTCCTTGTCTATCTCGACGAGGGTGGTTATGTTGCCCGGATTTTCATAGTCGTATTCCACGTCCTTCACCACTCCTACCTTGTAACCATCGGCATAGACAGGTGATGAGACGGAGAGTCCGTTGATGTTTTGGAACGTTATGTAATAGGTATTATCACCAGACATCATGCTTAGCCCCTTGAGGAACTTCAGTCCGAAGAATAGCACCACCAATCCAATGATAGCGACGATAGCAATCTTTACCTCGTTAGTGAAATATTTCATCTTCTTTTCTTTTTGTTTTCCTTGTATTGTCTTATCGCTTGATTAACGTCGATTTTCTCCCCTTCCATGAATGCAATTATGAACGCTTGAGGGAACTTGGATAGTATCTCTTTCCGCCGTTGGTATATCTCTTGATAGTTAGTGGATGCGCCAACGGTGTACTTATAGAAGTTGCCTTCCCTATAGAAGTCAATGTCAGTGAGCCCCTTGAACTGTCGGTCGGAGGGTCTTAGCTGTCGGTTGCTAATGAGTATCTGTATCTTGAAAACGGGCTGGCCGTCGTTCGACGATGAGCTCTCGTCGGGCGTAGTGTTGGTAGTGGGTGATGCGGACGTCGGCGAGTCTTGCTTGGCGTCGTTGTCTTCGTTGTTGCGTTTGGTCTCCTTAGGCTCGTCTGATTTGTTCGGTTTCTCTGACTCAGAAGCGCCGTAAAAAGAGCCAAACGTCTGAAGATTAGCGTCGTTTCGCTCGCCCTTCTCGTCATTTTTTGCCGTTGGTTTGTCGTCGCTTTTCGCTGGTTGCTGCTTGTTTGCCTTTTGCTGTTGCTTTTCCTTGCTTGCCTGAGCCTGTTCCTCGCTTTGCCGTAGTCTTTCCTCGGCTGGCACTATTTGTGGAAGATTTATTGGCTCCGTCGGCTCGCTTTTGTACGGTACCACTATTCCTTGCGAGTGTTTTTTTTTATATTCAAGGAAGGCTTGATAGAGACCGCGACCGTAGGAGTCGATGTTCTTTGCCTCGTTCATAAATCGCTCCTCGTCTGCTGTTGTGATGAAGCCAAGCTCGACGAGACATCCTGGCATCGAGGTGAGACGCAACACCGCAAGGTTGTCTTGGTGGGCTCCCATATTCTGGCGTCCCGTGGCTGCGCAGACTTTTCTGAGCATCAACTTGGCAAGTTCCACGCTTTGTTCCATGTTTTGGTCTTGCATGAACTCGAACATTATGTTGCTCTCAGGTGAGTTCGGGTCGAAGCCTTGGTAAGTGGTCTTATAGTCTTTTTCGAGTAGGATTACAGAGTTTTCTCGCTTTGCCACGTCAAGATTCTCCATTATTCCCTTTTTGTTGCCCGTTACTCGTCCGCGTCCAAGGGTGAACGTCTGCACGCCACGCGCTATGTGTCCGCCGGGTATTGCGTTTGTGTGGATTGAAACAAAGAGGTCGGCTTTCTGTTGGTTGGCTATCTCTGCACGACGATAGAGTGTTAGGAAGATGTCGCTCTTGCGAGTATATACCACTTTCACGTCGGGGCAGTTCTGTTCTACATATCGTCCGAAGGCAAGTGCAACACGGAGATTGATGCTCTTCTCGTTGGAAATCTTGCCTCGCGCTCCTACGTCTTTTCCTCCATGTCCTGCGTCGATGACGAGCGTGAAGCGCTTGTTTGCAGCGACCGCAGCCACTGCAAACGTCATCATTACCATGACAATTATCGAAAGCCTTAACCTCACGAATCTTTTTCTTTGGTTTGCAAAAATAACACTTTTTCCGCAGTTATCGGTTGTTTTTCCCTATGTTTTATCATTTATTAAGGCTATTTCCACGCTTGCGCCCCTGCAATCTGCTCCCATCGGAGGGTTTTCCTTGGTGATGCGCACGGTGATAGTCTCTGTTTCCGGCCAGCGAGAGAAGACGGCTTTTGCTATGCGGCTAGCCACGTGCTCTATGAGATTAGACGGTATAGACATCTCGTGGCTAACGAGAGAAAAGAGCGCGGCATAGTTGAGAGTGTCTGCCACGTTGTCGCTTTCCATTGCCTTTTCAAGCGGATAGGCCACGCGTAGAGACACGACGAAATCGCCTCCGACACGTCGTTCTTGGGGCATCACGCCATGAAACGCCCGAAATCGGAGTCCGTCTAAAGTTATGTAGGATGACATAAGGCTTAGCAAAAGATTGGGGATTTATGGTGAGAAAAATGTGCTTGGAACGTTGTTACGGCCTTGCCTTTCCAAGATGGCATTCATCGGGCAAAGCCGTAACATTATTCCAAATTCGTAACATTGCAGTTTGTCTATCCGCATTTCGATGCGCCACAGTTCTTGCAGATGAGGCATCCTTCCTGATAAACGAGAGTCTCTTGTCCGCATACCGAACATTTCTGACCCTTGACTTCAGTGCCGTCTTGCACGTATTTCTTCAGGGCGCGCTCTACTCCGTTCTTCCACGTATTGATGCTTTCGCTCTTCAACTGTAGCGATGCCACGAGTTTAATAACGTGGGCTATAGGCATACGATAGCGCAAAACGCCGGAGATGAGCTTGGCATAGTTCCAGTATTCAGGGTTGAACTTCTCCGAAAGCCCTTCCACAGTGGTCTTATATCCACGCTTGTTCTCAAACTGGAAGTCGTAGCGATGTGTTCCGTCTTCGTTGGTTTGCTTTATAATCTTACCCTTGGTAACAGTCTTTGGCAGCACTATGCCTTCCTCGTCGTCTTGCAAACCTGTGAATATCTCGTAGGGGTAGCCATTGAGAAGCCCCACGAATGCGACCCACTTCTCTTTATTGTTTTGGAAGCGAACTACGTCGCATTCAAGAGTCTGCGGTCGGTGTTCTGTTACCTCTGGAGCTTGGCACGGAGGCAGTTCCGCCTTCTTGTCTTCCTTTTTCTCCACCGATACCATGACACCTGCACGACTGCCGTCTCGATAGACCGTGCACCCTTTGCATCCCGAACGCCAAGCCTCGACATACAGACGATTTACGAGAGCCTCGTCAACGGAGTTCGGTAGGTTGATGGTAACACTAATGGAATGGTCAACCCACTTCTGCACGGCTCCCTGCATCTTCACCTTCATTAGCCAGTCAACATCGTTGGCGGTGGCATGATAATAGGGCGAGCGAGTAACCAGCTCGTCTATTTCTTCTTGAGTGTATCGCTTGTCGGTGTCGATACAATTCACCTTCATCCACTCAAGGAACTTGGGATGATATACGATATATTCCTCGAAAGAGTCTCCTACTTCATCTACGAAATCAACGTGAACATCGCTGTCGTTCGGATTAACTTTCCTGCGGCGCTTATATACCGGCATAAACACAGGCTCTATACCACTCGTGGTTTGTGTCATCAGCGAGGTGGTGCCCGTAGGAGCTATCGTAAGGCAAGCTATGTTACGACGACCATACTTCGTCATCTCCTCGTAGAGTTTCTCGTCGGCCTGCTTTAGTCGGAGCACAAACGGATTAGCCTCCTCACGCTTAGCATCGTAAATCTCGAATGAGCCGCGCTCCCGTGCCATTTCCACACTTGAGCGGTAGGCCGACAGAGCCAAGGTGCGCTGCACCTCTACGGCAAAGTCTGTAGCCTCTTGAGTACCGTAGGTCAAGCCCATAGCCGCTATCATGTCGCCCTCTGCCGTTATGCCTACGCCTGTGCGACGACCCTTGCTGCTCTTTGCTTTTATCTTCTCCCAAAGATGATATTCTGCGCCTTTCACCTCGTCGCTCTGCGGGTCGCGACGTATCTTTGCCATTATTTGGTCTATCTTCTCAAGCTCAAGGTCAACGATGTCGTCCATGATTCTTTGGGCAGCCCGCACGTGTTTGCAGAACTTCCCGTAGTCGAAGTATGCCTTGTCGGTGAATGGATTTACGACATAGGAATATAGGTTTATCGAAAGAAGTCGGCAAGAGTCGTAGGGACAGAGTGGTATCTCTCCGCATGGATTAGTAGAGACGGTGCGGAAGCCGAGGTCGGCATAGCAATCAGGAATCGACTCTCGCAAGATGGTATCCCAGAAGAGGACACCTGGCTCTGCGCTCTTCCAAGCATTGTGAACTATCTTTTCCCAAAGTTGACGCGCGCTGATTTCTTTGCGATACTCTGGTGATTCCGAGTCGATAGGAAACTGCTGGACATAAGGACGATCCTCTATTGCAGCATGCATAAAATCATCGTCAATCTTCACAGAAACGTTGGCACCAGTAACCTTTCCTTCGCTCATCTTTGCATCAATGAATGCCTCGCTATCGGGATGTTTTATGCTTACGGAGAGCATAAGAGCACCGCGACGACCATCTTGCGCCACCTCGCGAGTACTGTTGCTGTAGCGCTCCATAAACGGCACGAGGCCTGTGGAAGTGAGAGCCGAGTTGTTCACTGGTGAACCTTTAGGGCGGATGTGCGACATGTCGTGCCCCACTCCACCGCGACGTTTCATCAGTTGCACTTGCTCTTCGTCGATGCGCATAATCGCTCCGTAGGAATCAGCGTCGCCGTCGAGCCCTATCACGAAGCAATTGCTAAGCGAGGCCACTTGGTGGTCGTTGCCTATTCCTGTCATTGGGCTTCCTGCTGGAACTATATAGCGAAAGTGGTCGAGCAATGCGAACACCTCCTCGGCAGTCATTGGGTTCGGATACTTCTGCTCTATGCGCGCCACCTCGTTGGCTATTCTGTGGTGCATATCTTCGGGCGACTTTTCGTAGATGTTGCCGAAGCTGTCCTTCATAGCGTACTTGTTTGCCCATACGCGTGCAGCCAGCTCATCGCCGTCGAAATATTTGAGCGAGGCCTCGTAAACCTCCTCGAAAGTATAAGTCTTAGGTTGTTCCATTGTTGAAATCTGATTTTTCGTCTGCAAAGTTACAACAAATCTACGAGACGCGGAAATCTTTTCAACGGATTTTTTAGAACATTTTATAAGCCACTTTTAATCAGGGCTTTCGCGATGAAAGCGAACTGTTTCCCGTCAAGCTCGCCCTACGCACTTTCTTAGGAAGAAATAGGCACGCTCTTGCATCCAGAACAAGCCGAACGTAGGCATCGGCGCGTACCCGAATTTCCATCGGTGCGGACGCTTAATCTTCTGGTGGTCTATCGTTTGCCAATATTGTTTTATCAACCCTACGCCGCGCTTTCGGTCGGACTGCGAGAGATTTTTCTTGTTGACGCAAAGGAAACGGCAGCAGTCTATGAGCGTCATCCAACGCTGGTGCTCGTAGTCATCGATGATGCTCTTCTCCACGCCCAATCGCTCCATCTGCTCCTTCATGCTCTCGTTGGCACGCAGATGGTCGAGGCGGGAAACAGAGACCTGGTGCGTTGCCGACGCGTCGTGCTGCCTGTAGTGATAGATGCCCTCGCAGGTCCTCACCTCGCGCGATAATATATAATGTATGCGCGTAGTATTGTCGTCGCTGTATGTTCTCGCCGTAGTGTCGTATGGATGGTTGCGGTGGATGTCGGCACGAGTCATATAAACTCCATGGATGGTCCACGAGAGTGATAGTCGAAAAGCCTCCTTGCCAGATATTGCGTCAAACGGTGGCATGGCAAACGGTTCGCTGTGGTCGGGATATTCCATCACTACAGAAAACAGCACGCTATCGGTGTTCGGATGGTTGGCAAAGGTGGTAACGGCCTTTTCCAACGCGTCGTCGGCGAGCCAGTCGTCGGCATCGAGAAAGCATATCAGTTCGCCGCGACTCTGCTCCAATGCAACATTTCGTGCCTTCGCCTGCCCACCGTTCTCATTTAATTGTATGAGACGGAAACGACTATCACGGTCGGCAAAATCCTTTGCTATGGAGGCAGTGCGGTCTGTCGAGCCGTCATCCACGATGATAGCCTCGAACTCTCCGTATGTCTGCACCGCGAGCGATTGGAGAGCCTTCCCTAAGAATTTCTCCGCCTGATAAGCGGCAATAAGTATGCTTACCAAGGATTTCTCAATTTCTTATCTCCAGCAGAACCACGTTCTCCACGTGTGGCGTATGAGGGAACATATCAACGGGTTGCACTCGCTTCACCTCGTAGGCGACGTCGAGCAACGACAAGTCGCGAGCCTGAGTAGCAGGATTGCAGCTGACATAGACTATGCGTCGCGGAGCCGCCCGCAGTATCGTGTCAACCACGTCGCCGTGCATTCCTGCTCTCGGCGGGTCGGTGATGATGACGTCGGGACGTCCGTGCTCGGCAATGAAGTCGTCGGTCAGTATGTCCTTCATATCGCCTGCGAAGAAGAGTGTGTTGTCTATGTGATTTATTTCGGAGTTCACCTTTGCGTCTTCTATCGCCTCTGGCACATACTCTATGCCTATTACCTTACGCGCACTACGACTCACAAAGTTGGCTATCGTGCCAGTACCGGTGTAAAGGTCGTAAACCAATTCGTTGCCAGTGAGGGCAGCCATCTCGCGCGCCACGCTATATAGATGGTAAGCCTGCTCGGTGTTCGTCTGATAGAAGCTCTTCGGACCCACCTTGAAGCGCAGTCCCTCCATCTCCTCATAGATGTGGTCTCGACCAGCGAAGAGCGTCAGTTCCAAGTCCTGAAACGTGTCGTTGCGCTTCTGATTGTCCACATACATGATAGAAGTCAGTTGTGGGAAAGTCTTCTCAACATAGTGGAGCAACTCTTTTGCCCTCGCGTCGTCGCCTTCCTCGTCGTAGTGGAACTGCATAATAAGCATCCATTCACCCGTGTTCGAGTTCCTGATTATCATGTCGCGCAGCAGTCCGTGTTGCTCGCGAAGGTCGAAGAACGACAGTCCGTTCTCCAGCGCATAGTCGCGTATCGAGTTTCTTATCTGGTTCTGAAGGTCGTCCATCAGCCAACAATGCTCTATTGGCAATATCTTGTCGAACGCTCCCGTGATATGAAATCCCACGGCGTTTCGGTGTGCGAACTCCTCTCCCTGTTCTATCTCATCACGGGTGAGCCATCTTCGGTTGGAGAATCCGAAGTCGAGCTTGTTGCGATATTCCCACTCTTTCACGCTACCCATGATGGGCGACACTTCGGGCAGCTTCACCTTGCCAATGCGGGTGAGCTGTTCCATCACGAGGTTTTGCTTGAATCGCAATTGCTCTGCGTAAGGCAGGTTTTGCCACTTGCATCCGCCACACACGCCGAAGTGCTTGCATTTCGGTTCCCGTCGCAAATGACTGGGCTGGATAGTCCTAATCACTTCTGCCTCGCAGTAGTTGTGCTTCTTCCGCTTCACTTGCAGGTCAACAACGTCGCCCGGCACCGCGAACGGCACGAACACAACCATTCCGTCAACTCGTGCCAACGCCTTTCCCTCGGCGGCCACATCGGTGATGAGCACCTCTTGCAGCACTGGCAGTTGCTTCTTCTTCCTTGTCATATCTTCATTGTCTCGTTTGGAAATCCGCGGCAAAGTTACAAAAAATCTTAAAAAACGAAGAACTAAAGGGCTTAAAAGCTGAAAATCCACGGAACTTATAAACTAAATTTGTAATTTTGCAGCAATGAAAAATACCAACTTTCCAAAAACGGAAAGAAACGGAAAGAAAAAGATAATAAAACACTGAAAATAACACCGTTACACCAACTTTTCTTAATCTGGTTAGTTTTACTTATTTTTCCTTTCTTTTTACATTTTCGCACCTTTTTTCTGTTTTTTTTGCACACTTCTTGCACACGTTTTAAAAAATTCTTCGTACCTTTGCGCCTGTAAATCACCAATTTGAAGCAAGCAGAAAAAATGAAAAAGCCACTTTTTTGCACACAAGAAGCCCTTTTGGAGGGCTACGGACTGAATATTTCACCCGACACGGACGCAAAGCGACGCAAAGTTTATCTTCGGGCTCGCGCTCTGAATAGTGGGCGAATAAGCCTGTATTATTACGGCGTAGTCGGAGGAAAGACAATCAGACTGACCGCTAACCTCTTCTTAGAGCTTGAAACCGACGATGAGAAGAAAAAAGCCAACGTCGAAACACTGAAAATAGCAAGAACGAAGGCGGACAAACTTAATACTGAAGTAACACTGACAGGAAACGGCTTTGACTATACGGTTAAGTCAAAAGCCACTCTTACGGCTCTATTGCAAAAGTACCTCAAACACGCAAATCTTTCCGCGTCTCGAAGGAATCTATATGGCGGGGTATTGAAGCACGCAGAGCTCGCGGGGCTTGCTGATATGCAACTTAAAGACATCAATACAGATGCGGTGCGACGCTTTGTAAGGTATCTATCAACGGCAAAGAATATCCGAACAAGCGATGCACAGCCACTCGACACGAACACCCAAAAGGCATACTTTGCGGCTCTAAACGTCTTGTTTAACTACGCAGTTAGGCAGGGCGCGATGAATAGCAACCCGACGTGGAAAATGGAGACCAGCGAGAAACCAAAAAACCGTTGCACTGAACGCGATTACTTAACAATAGAAGAAGTGCGAACTTTGCACGATACGCCGTGCCGTAACGAGGAAGTGAAAGCGGCTTTTCTCTTTGCCTGTTTCACTGGCTTGCGTTTCTCCGACGTGCGCAAACTGACCGCCGCCGACATCAAAAGGAACGACTTGGGCGCTTACATCTCGGTAATGATGCAAAAGACCAGCAAGCCAGTGAAAGTGTATCTTTCGGAAACCGCTTTGTCTTTCATCAATGGCAGGCTCAATGGCAAGAGTAAAAGCAACATCTTCCACTTGACCTCTAACAAGGTAGCCAACTATACTTTGAACAAGTGGGCAGCCTCGGCAGGGATAGAGAAACACGTTACTTTCCACACGTCCCGACACACCGCCGCCACAATGATGCTCAACCTCGGTGCAAGTCTTTCGACAGTTAAAAATTTGCTTGGGCATAGCAATATAAGAACTACGGAGATATACGCGAAACTTCTTGACCAGTCGCAGGCAGCAGCGATGAAACTTCAAGACAACATCAAATTATAAATTTATCATTAAAAATCACATCATTATGAAACAGACTAAAGAGACAAGACAGACGGAAAGACGATTTGTTAAACGAGATGAAGCGTCTAAGGCAATATTACGCACAAAAAGGAAGATGCAACAAATATTGTCCCACTACAAAAAGGGCGTGGATTATGCAAAGGTAGCGAAGGCTCTAAACTCCATGTACGAACGTGGAGACAGTAAGCGTGCCGACGCAATCTTGAAGAAAACAGGTTGCAAGAAAGACCCCGCCCAATGGCTTTTCGATGCTGTTGTTTTTCAAGAAAAGCTGAAGCGATACGGCATTTTAGAGGACTTCGACCCCGCGGTTAACTACGGCATAGAAGAAGATGCTTTTCTTCTTGCAAGAGGCACAGGGAACGAAGAAGAGGCGCGCGCCATCGTGAACAGGAACGGCGGTTACTTGAAATTGAACCTTTTGGCACTGGCGCAATATGGCAGACTATAAGATTAACTTACTCTCGCATATATGGAACGAAAATTTAAATAAAAAATAAATAAGTTATGAAATACACTGATTTAAGAAATAAAACGCCATACGATTTTTGTAAAGATGCACGTATATTGGGAAAAATAGGAATAGACCCAAAATGCACTGATTTAGACGCGTGCCTCACTGTTTATAAAAATAATCCAGTAGAATTGGCGGTTGCTTATGCCATCGTAGCAGAAGAGATGCAAGACAAAGATTTTATTTCCGCCGTCAAGAAAGAGTTTGAAAAAGAACTTGCATTTGCTTTTAATGAATAGACACAGTATGGAAGATTATAGAACGATGCTTGAACAATGCGCCGCCACAATGGGGGCAGTGCCGAAGAACTTGCACAATGGGCGAATAATGGAGGGGCTTATTGCCTCTCTGTTATCCCGTCTAAGAAATCAGCATACCACGTTTGACGCGTTTTTTTGGTACTTTTGCGACGTGGCTAATGAGCTGAAGAGAAGCCACCGACTAACCGAAAGTTACGGGATAGTACAGGAGATAGACCGCGACCTACAAGAAGCGGGTGTTACCCTACCAACACCACCAATGGAGCGGGGGGATAAGGTATGGAATGAAAGAAATATCCGCGACTTCCTTTGCCTCGAATTACTCTTGCGCCTCGACCGTCGGGAAGAGCACGGAATATCACTGCTAATGAAATTAAATAGTTTGCCGCCGTTCGACTTCAAGACTGGGGAGACGCTAATTGTTGAATGTGATAAAAGTTGCCACGGGGGAATTTTATCCACATATAACCAACTAATACTACATAATATTATATCGGAAGAAGAAACAGATAAAAAAACTTGGCGTGCACTCTTCGGAATGTTCGACACTCGGAAAGATGAGACCTATTGTTTTCGCCCTATTGTATGGCACTCCGCACCGACCGTTTTAGTTGACACTATACGAAGTTTGGTTTTGTTCAAGCAAGACCAGCCCGACGAACCGACAGGCGACGAACCGAAGCATACTTGGTATAATGTTTCCTTATGGTTTGTTACCTCCGACAAT
>Ga0181612_162498_pt1 | contig 29414 bp, 23 predicted proteins | sample HoacroProtozoa21_FD_119630 | JGI IMG/M metagenome (GOLD analysis project Ga0181612, IMG submission 119630) | Hoatzin crop microbial communities from Cojedes, Venezuel. Combined Assembly of Gp0051906, Gp0051904, Gp0051908 | reverse complement strand
TTGTTCTCATTGTGCTCGCTTAATCGCAAATTTGGATAATTTGCTCTCGCTCGGCAATGAAAACTTGTTCTCATTGTGCTCGCTTAATCGCAAATTTGTAGTACCTTTGCAGGTTAAAAACCAAGTAGCGTATGTTAAGACTAGGGCTAGACGTGGGTTCGACGACTGCTAAGCTGGCAGTAATCGACGGTAATGGTGTGGTGGTGTTCTCGCGATATGAGCGTCATCATGCCAGGGTTCACGAGCTAGTCACCAGCTATTTGCGTGAGCTGATGGCACAGACTGGCGACGTGCCTGTGACGCTGTGCGTGACGGGCAGCGTGGGCATGGCAACCGCCGAACAGCTGCGCACCGACTTTGTGCAAGAGGTGGTTGCCGCCACCACCTATGCCAGGCAAACTTATCCCGAGGCCAAGGCGCTCATCGACATCGGTGGCGAGGATGCCAAGGTGGTCTTCTTTAACGAGCACAACACAGAGCTGCGCATGAACGGCAACTGCGCTGGTGGCACGGGGGCGTTCCTCGACCAAATGGCGGTGCTGATGGGTGTGAGCAATAGCGAGATGAGCAACTTGGCGTTGCAGTCCACCCACTTGTACCCCATCGCGGCACGCTGCGGCGTGTTTGCCAAGACCGACATCCAGAACCTGATGAGCCGCAACCTGCCGCCTGCCGACATCGCAGCGTCGATTTTCCACTCGGTGACGGTGCAGACGGTGACCGCGCTGTCGCATGGCTGCGACTTTGCTGCGCCCATCTTGTTGTGCGGCGGTCCGCTGACCTTTTTGCCCGCTTTGCGCAAGGCGTTTGCCGACTACCTGAAGATGAGCCCCGACGATTTCATCGTCAACGAGCGCAGCAATCTGATGCCCGCGCTGGGATGTGCCCTGCGCAGCGGTGGCGAGGGTGTGAAGCTCAGCGAGCTGCTTCGCCGGCTGGATGAGCCTGCCGCACCTGCCATCACCAGCGACCTGTCGCCGCTGTTCGCCAGCGAAGCCGAGCATCAGCAGTGGCAGCGGCGCAAGAATACCACCACGGCTCCGCTGAAGCCCCTGCAGGCGGGCGTGCAGCGCATCGTCATCGGCATCGACAGCGGCAGCACCACCACCAAGGTGATTGCCCTGCGCGTGAACGACGACAGGCAGGCCGAGCTCGTGTTCACCTACTATGCCCCCAACCTGGGCAACCCCATCCAGACCGCCGCACAGGGCTTGCAGGCGTTGCGTCAGCAAGCCGACAGCGCAGGTGCCCAAATCCAGATTGTGGGCTCGTGCTCAACGGGCTATGGCGAGGACTTGATTAAGACCGCCTTTGGGCTCGACGATGGCATCATCGAGACGATGGCGCACTACCGCGCCGCGTCGTGCCTGGCACCCGACGTGAGCTTCATACTCGACATCGGCGGGCAGGACATGAAGGCCATCTTTGTGGAAAACGGCGCTGTGGTGCGCATGGAGCTCAACGAGGCTTGCTCGTCGGGATGCGGCACGTTTATCCAGACGTTTGCCAGCGGACTGGGCTTTGAGATAGGCGAATTTGCCAACATGGCGTGCACCGCGCCCGCGCCGTGCGACCTGGGCACACGCTGCACCGTGTTTATGAACAGCAAGGTCAAGCAGGCGTTGCGCGACGGTGCCACGGTTGCCGACATCTCGGCAGGACTGGCTTACTCGGTGGTCAAGAACTGCCTGTACAAGGTGCTCAAGCTGCGCGGCAGCGAGGTGCTGGGCAGCAAGGTGGTGGTGCAGGGCGGCACCATGCGCAACGACAGCATCGTCCGCGCCCTTGAGGTGCTCACGGGGCACGAGGTGACGCGCAGCAGCATGCCCGAGATGATGGGTGCCCTGGGATGCGCCCTGCATGCCCTGCACCACCCCAGCCAGTTGCCCGCACGCACCATCGACCACCTGTTGCAGGTGTCCGCCTACCAGACGCGCCAGTTGCAGTGCAAGGGCTGCGAGAACCGCTGCCTGGTGAGCCAATACACCTTTGCCGGCGGCAGCCGCTTCTACTCGGGCAACAAGTGCGAGCGCGTGTTCAACAACAGCGCTGGCGGCAGCGTGCGCGGCAACAACATCTACGACGACAAGTACCGCCTGCTGTTCGACCGCCCCTGCACGCCCCTGCGTGAGCCGCCACGACACCGCCAGCGCAAGATAGGCATACCCCGCGTGCTCAACATGTACGAGAACTACCCCTTCTGGAACACCCTGCTGCGTGCCTGCGGCTTTGAGGTGGTGCTGAGCGGCAACAGCAACTTTGTGCGCTATGAGCGGGCGCTGGCCACCGTGATGAGCGACAACATCTGCTTCCCCGCCAAGCTGGTCCACTCACACATCATGCAGCTAGAGGGCGATGCGACGCTCGAGCGCATCTTCATGCCCTACGTGGTCTATGAGCACCGCGACGACGACCGCACGCTCAACACCTACAACTGCCCCATCGTGTCGGGCTATAGCGACGTCATCAAGAGCAGCATGGAGCCCTCGCTGCCGGTCGATTCGCCCGTCATCAACTTTGCCGACAAGCAGCTGCTCACCGCCCAGGTGGTGGCCTACCTCAAGAGTCTGGGCATAGGCAAGCGCGTGGCAATCGACGCCATCGGCCAAGCCGCCCACGCGCAGCAGCAGTATGACCACCACATCCGTGAGCGGGCACAGCAGATTCTTGCCCTCAGCCGACAGCACGGGCGGTTGACCCTGCTGCTGGCTGGCCGACCCTACCACACCGACCCCCTGGTGCAGCACAAGCTCAGCGAGATGGTCGCCGCCCTGGGCGTTGACGTCATCAGCGACGACGTGGTGCGCGGCGACAACCAGGTGGACGCTGGCGAGATTTACCCCGTCAAGCAGTGGGCCTACATCAACCGCATCGTCAAGGCGGGGCAGTGGGCGGCCGGCCAACCTGCCGACGTGCACTTTGTGCAGATGACCTCGTTCGGCTGCGGACCCGACGCCTTTATCCAGGACGAGATTCGCGACATCTTGCGCCGACACGGCAAGCCCTTCACCCTGCTCAAGATTGACGACGTGAGCAACCTGGGCAGCCTCAAGCTGCGCGTGCGCTCCCTGGTCGAGAGCCTCAGGGAGCAAAACAGCCAGGGCGGCGGCAGCAGCAGGGCGTTGCCCTTTGTCACCACCAGCATCTTCACCCGCCAGCAGGCGCACCGCAAAATCATCGTCCCCTTCTTCACCGACTATATTTCGCCCCTGCTGCCCGCGCTGGGCAAGCTGGCGGGCTACGACATCGAGGTCTTGCCCATCAGCGACCAGCACAGCGTGACGCTGGGGCTGCAATATGCCAACAACGAGGTTTGCTACCCCGCCACCCTGGTGGTGGGCGACATCATCAAGGCACTCAAGAGCGGACGCTACGACCCCACCCGCGTGGCGGTGGCAATGAGCCAGACCGGCGGCCAGTGCCGCGCCACCAGCTATGCAGGCATCATCAAGCGCGCCATGGTGGCCAACGGATTCCAGCACGTGCCGCTCATCACCCTGGGCGTCTCGACCCACGCCCGGGGCGGCAACGAGCAGCAGGGCTTCGACATACCGTGGCGGCACATCGCGCACACCACCGTGTGCGCCATCCTCTATGGCGACACCATCAGCAAGCTATATCACAGTGCCGTGGTGCGCGAGCGCCAGCCAGGGCAGGCACGCCAGCTGCGCGACCAGTACATGCAGCTGGTCGAGCAACCCATCATCAACAACGACCACCGAGCCATCGTGCGCCTCGTCGGGCAGGCGGCGGCGCAGTTCGACGCCATCGTCACCCACGTGCAGCACGTGCCACGCGTGGGCATCGTCGGCGAGATTTTCCTCAAGTTCCACCCCTTTGCCCACCAGCACATCGTGCAGCACATCATCAGCCGCGGCATCGAGGTGGTGCCGCCCCTGCTCTCACCCTTCTTCATGCAAGAGTTTGTCAACGTCGAGGTGCGCCAGCGCATGCGGCTCACCCCACAGCGCGTGCCAGGCTTCGCCCTGCACCACATGCACCACCAGCTGGTGGGCAAGGCGGTGCGGCGCGTCAACACGGCGGCGGCTCGCTACCGCCACTGGCAGCCCTTCACCAGCATCTACCACCAGGCGCGGCACGTGGGCAACGTGGTGTCGATGGCGGCACAGTTTGGCGAGGGATGGCTCTTGCCTGCCGACGTCATCGCCTATGTGACCAGCGGCGTCAACCACGTGGTGGCGCTGCAACCGTTCGGCTGCATTGCCAACCACATCGTCGCCCGCGGCATCGAGCGCAAGCTGCACAAGCTCTACCCCCAGCTCAACCTGCTCGCCCTCGACTTCGACAGCGGCGTTAGCACCGCCAACGTGGACAACCGCCTGCTGCTCTTCCTGGACGACATCATCAATGGCAACGGCAACTAGCTGCTTCTGGGGGCTGTTGGGCTTAGGGCTTAGGGCTTAAGGCGGCTCTTGCTGCTGGGGGCTTAAGGGGGCTTAAGGCTTAGGGCTTAAGGCGGCTCTTGCTGCTGGGGACTTAAGGGGGCTTAAGGCTTAGGGCTTAAGGCTTAAGGCGGCTCTTGCTGCTGGGGGCTTAAGGGCGGCTCTTGGGGCAACCCCCTTTGGGGCAATGCCACCAGCCAGCCCACCCCCCCACACACAGTGCCGCAGGGCATGGGCGGAGCAGACACCCCTTTGCAAAAACAATTTTTTTTTTTGACAAAACACAAGTTTTGCTGTTTACCTTTTCGCCAGGCAAGGTATGATAGAGTAGAACAGCATCAAAAAAACAGCTTTTCAGCACATCGCCATGCCAACCCTATCAGCCACAATCGCACGCCACCACCGCCACCCGCCGCCCCTGTGGCGTTAAGGGGCTTAAGGCTTAGGGTAGCGCGTCACGCCCGCAGCTGTGTGCCAGGTTGCCCATTGCGTTAACAGACGGTACGGCTACCCTTAAGCCCAAAGCCCCCCCTTTGACACCCCTATGGCCACATCGCCATGTGGAACGGCAGCCAGCGGGTCTCAGACTTCCGCCAGCGGGGCATCGTCGTTGCGGGGCGCCTATCGGGGCAGCAGCTACAAGCTGTTTAGGCACCCAGCCCATTGAGGGCTCCCCTGTCACCTGCGCCCCAATAGCATTTTAACAACAATCAACAACAACAACAACCGTATAAAATAAACATTACAACACTATGAGCAACAAACTAAACAAAGCGATAAAAATCTGTGACGTTATCTTCGTCATCTGTGCAATCACACTAGCAATTGTCCACTGTCATATCATCTACAACGACCCACGTGATATTTACAACATTGCAGGCGAGTTCCTGTGGGCAGGCGATTGGTTTACTACTGCTTACGTGAGCACACATTTAATTTTAGTGTGTGCTGTTCTTCGGACAATTCTTACGTTAGTGAAGAAACTTCGTTAACGGGCAGTTTTACTCACTAACTATAAACAACTAAAAAAATGACATTATGATTTTACTGTGTCCCGTTCATTATCCAAGTTTATATGGCTATGCCATGCAGATTTGGACTTGCATTCTGTTTATCAATTTTGTTTGTCCTAGGTGGTTATTAGGATGGACTTGCCTAAATAACCTGCAAAGGAGGGCACTTACATTTTTGGTCTGGTACTTAGTGCTGAAAGTCTCCTCATGGATAGTAATAGAACATTTCACTGTGTAACAAGATTTTTACCCACTAAAACACCAACAACGTTATAACTAAAACACTACAACACTATGAAGAAATGTAAAATAGGACTCTCGACCATTATATTAATACTGTGCGGAATTGCTTATATTAGTGCGACAATCTATGAACAGTATTTCCTTCCCGACGAGTGCCTTCAACATATAGCTTTTAAAAAAGCAAGCGGAACTATTGGTGGTTTGCATACATATAGCACCGTTGTTGCAATATACACAATCTTTTATAAAATATGGAAAAGATTACCATCAGAATAGCAAGCAACTTTGGCAACCTTGCCAAAACTGCCAGTGTTTACTTTCTTGAACTATCTTTGCAACCGACAATGTAATCGTTAATATTAGCTATATCCACATGAACAACCTCGATATGATAAATCTCGAATCAGAGACTGTAGATAACATTATCCTTTTCGGTCCAATCATACTGTTCTTCTGCCTACTTATAGCATCAAAAATAGCAGGCAACTTCCAACACCCCAAGACAGCCAAAGTCTGTAAACGCACAGCAATGGTTGTTTATTTTGCATACCTCGGGTGCGCTGCATTTCTTTTCTTTGTCGCATTCTGTCTCATTTTTCCTTATCCGCTCCTTATACTTTTTTTAATAATAGTTGCATTGCTTTATATTGTATTACTAGCAACAGTCACCGTTTTATCTCTTTTAAAATAACACAAATCTTATAGCTTAACGCTTCTTTCTATCGTAAATGTTAAATTCAGTAATACCAGCCAGCCTATTAAAAATGGCATCCACTTTTGGATACTCTGTTCCTAGCACTGCCTGTGTCGGACTGATGTTCCAAGTGTCAAGAATGTAGTCATAATCATTACCATTACGGTCAACATCATGGCCTACGGTATAGATCCCTAATGTTGAGGCAGGGTCGTAATGTCCTGTATCAGTCAGCAAGGAACCGTTACGGAAACCTGTCGGTGGTGGAGTTGGAGCAGAAGGTTGCGGAAGCTTTTGCGCAGTATGTTGCGGAGAAGGAACGTAGCATCACTATGGAGGTGACTGCACCGATGAGCGTGTCGGAGAGCGTGTATAGGCAGGAGCTTGAGCACTTGCGACAGATGGGTATGACGGTGCATAACCGTAAGGAGATGGAAGCTTTCTTTAGGGAGCATCCTGAAATAGCTTTACTGTCGGCTGATGAGGTGGACGAAGACCTGTTAAGATTATTTGGTCCACTTGACAACATCAATGTTAACAGGTTTACAAGCCATTCTATGCAGTATGGGGTGCGAAAAAGTAATGTCGGATATTCTATTTATCACGGGAATTATTATACCTTTGTCGTTGATAAAGACGGGATGCATAGACCGATTATAAAGTATCCCGGAACAGAAGAAGTAAGACAATTATTAGAAACCTCTTTTGAAAATGGACCCGCAAACAGTAAAGAAATTATCCGCAGGGTTGTATCTGCTTGGGATAACCAATCTGGAAACTCTGTCAATAATCGTCATGACACTGGAAACCGACGAGAATATGTGGACAATGATACACGAAATCGAGGATCTCGTGGACAGCGGGGGAAAGATGGAGTGGGACGTGGCTCTAAAGAAGGCTTTAATCATCAGGAAGAAGTCGGGGATGTAGAGTATCTGCGCACTTCAAGGGGTGAGATTTATGGCTTTGCATATCAGGGCGAGCTTTACATCGATGAGACGAAGCTGAGGGCTGACACTCCGTTGCATGAGTACACTCACTTGTGGGACGAGGCTGTAGCCAAGATAGATCCGTCGCTATGGAAACGTGGTGTAGAGCTGATGCGTGATACCCATCTGTGGATAACTGTCATGGAGTCGGAAGCGTATGGTAAGCGTTGGCAACGGCAGGGTAAGAGTGCCTCTGTTCCTAGCACTGCCTGTGTCGGACTGATGTTCCAAGTGTCAAGAATGTAGTCATAAGTATCACCATCACGGTCAACATCATGACCGACGGTATAGAGCCCTAATGTTGAGGCAGGGTCGTAATGTCCTGTACCAGTCAGCAAGGAACCGTTACGGAAAGCTGTCGGTTGTGGAACTGGAGCAGAAGGTTGCGGAAGCATTTGCGCAGTATGTTGCGGAGAAGGAACGTGGCATCACTATGGAGGTGACTGTACCGATGAGCGTGTCGGAGAGCGTGTACAGACAGGAGCTCGAGCACTTGCGACAGATGGGTGTGACGGTGCATAACCGTAAGGAGATGGAGGCGTTCTTTAGGGAGCATCCTGAAATAGAAAATCCTTTAATACACGAGCCGCTGCACTTAAGCAAATCTGACACTCGTCTAAAAAAGGACATTGCAAATGTACAACAAGATTTGCTAAGCGTTGCAAAGAACTATGAAAAAGTACGTTCTTCTTATGGTTTTTTAACAGACATTACTAATGCCCTAGGTATTAGTAAAGACAATGCTAGTGAATATGTGTCGTTTGTAACTCCCAGCGGAATAGGCGTAACAATCAGGATAAGTAATCACAATGCAAAAGCCGAATGGTTTAAGGAGGCAGGTGAACTTACCGGTAACATCAGTGTGATTATAAAAAATAAAGGAAAGAAAAATACATTCGAGGCTGATGACGATGTTGAACTTATTGAGTATGTTTACTTTAAAGAGGATATAAAGAACTCTGACCAAAATATACTTTCTCAGATTGCAACGTCACTTTCTAAAATGATGCAGACTGGAAAGTATGAAGACACTACCGGTTTAGCTAGACCTAATGTCAGCCCGAAACCCAAGAAACTGCGTACTTCGACAGGTGAGGTTTATGGCTTTGCTTATCAGGGCGAGCTTTATATTGATGAGACGAAGCTGAGGGCTGACACTCCGTTGCATGAATACACTCACTTGTGGGACGAGGCTGTAGCCAAGATAGAGCCGTCGCTGTGGAAACGTGGTGTAGAGCTAATGCGTGACACCCATCTGTGGACGACTGTTATGAAGTCGGAAGCGTATGGCAAGCGTTGGCAACGGCAGGGTAAGAGTGCCGAGGAGATAGAGCAGCTGACTGCCAGTGAAGTGCACTCAAGGCTTGTCGGCAAGGAGGGTGCAAAACTGCTTGCTGAGATTGAGAAGCAGCAAGGCGGTGAAGGCATCATCGCCAAGCTCAAGCAGTGGCTGGTAGATATGTTCAGGACTATTGCCAAGACGTTTGGAGTGTGGACTGACGAGATGCTTGCAGACTTGACGCTGGAAGACTTTGTGAAGATGACGGTGCGTGACTTTGCTGAGGGCGTTCGCGAGGTGCTGCAAAATCTTGGGATTGCCGAAGGATACTTGTCTGAATTTGATATTGCTGCTGCAATCAAGGGGGGGAAGAACTGCGGGCAATGCTTGGTTGGATGATGGAAGAGGAGGACAAGGGGCATCGTCCAGACATGACAGCAGCAGGTGCAGATGGCAGAGACAATCAAAGGGATACTGCATCAAGGTGGGTCTGGACAAACCCGAATAGAGACCCCTTAGCACTGCGCGGCTAGTAAGGTTTATGGCTCTGTTTGCGGTGGTAAAATGTTTATCGACGAAACAGCCCCTTGGCTGCCTGCCAACACACCCATCTGCCAACACACCCACCACTGGGACCAGATGGCGCGGCACCTCGGCCCCCACGCTCTGGCGCAGGGGCATCCGGTTGATGAAGCAAACCACCATGTGTGGGGCACCATCGCCAGCAGTGCCGGGTGGGGCGAACGTTATGGCAAGGTTGTCAAAGTTGGGTTGCATTCCATTTGTTGAACTAATTTTGCTGTGGTTTTACACAACACATATGGTTCTTGACATCCGATGAATACCATTTTTGCAACGCTGTGTGGCTTGCTGCGGCTTGTGGGCAAGCCTTTTGGCTGGGATTACCAGACGACGAGTGTCAACATCTGCATCCACTTGTGGCCGTGGATTTGCATTGCGGCATCGGTGGTGGCGGTGGTGTGTGCGGTGGTGTGTGGCAGCTGGCTATGGATTACTGCCTGTGGCATATATGCCGTGCTTAACGCCGCAGCCTATTATGCCATCGTGAGGCACTATTATCCTGGCACTGTGGACGAGGTCTTTAGCCAGTGCTATGAGGACTTGAATGCGATAGCGGGGAGCTGGCACACCAGCTATGCCATAGTCAATCTGCTCATCTATGTTGTGCTGATGGCGATGTTGTTGTCATTTGATGCGTCGTTGTTGGCGTTGTTGTTGTTGGCTTAGTCCTTGACCCAGAACGAGCGGGTAAAGATGACGAGCACGGTAAACAGCTCTAGGCGGCCGACCATCATCTCGAGGGCGAGGGCCCACTTGGCTGCAGGCGGCAGGCATGCCCACGAGCCTGTGGCGGTGACGCCGAAGCCTATGCCCACGTTGCTGATGGCAGACATGCTGGTGGCGAGGGCGTCTGCCACGCCCAGTCCGCACAGGGTGAGCCACAGGGCGACGGCGACGATGATGGCGGCGTAGATGCTGAAGAAGGCGTTGACCTTAGCCACCAGATGGGTGGCGACGGGCTTGCCGTCGATGTGCACGGTGCGCACGGTGCTGCCGTGCAGCAGTCGGTAGAGCTCGTTGCGGGTGTTGCGCACAAGGATGATGAGCCGGTCGAGCTTGGCTCCGCCCGACGTGGAGCCTGCCATGCCGCCCACCAGCATCATCGCCATGAGGATGAGGGTGACGAACTCGCCGCTGCCCGCCGCCCCCTGGTGTTGGCACAGGGTGGTGTAGCCCGTGCTGGTGAGGGCTGACACGGTGTGGAATGCGGCGCAGATGGCGCGGTCGGTGGTTGCCGTGCCGTGGTAGCCCATGTGCGTCATGTAGAGGGTGATGACCACGGTGGCGGCGGCGGCGGTGAGCAGGTAGCAGCGCAGCACGTCGTTGTGGCGCAGGCGCGCCAGGTTGCCGTGCAGCAGGGCGTAGATGAGGGTGAAGTTGGTGCCGCCCAGCAGCATGAAGGCGGTGACCACCACGTAGAGGTAGGGCGACTGCCAGTGGGCGAGCCCCGCGGCGCGTGTGCTGTAGCCGCCAGTGGAGGTGGTCGACATGGCGTGGCACACGGCGTCAAACCAGTCCATGGGACCCAGCACCAGCAGCAGGGCGAGCAGGGCGGTGAGCAGCAGGTAGATGAGCCACAAGCCCTTGGCGGTCTGGCTGACGCGCGGGCGCAGCTTCTCGTGGGTGATGCCGGTGACCTCGGCGTTAAACAGGGCGATGCCGCCACGGTGGTTGAGCATGGGTATGACGGCGAGGGTGAACAAGATGATGCCCATGCCGCCCACCCACTGGGTCAGGGAACGCCAGAAGAGGATGCCGCAGGGGGTGGCGTCGATGTTGGTGTTGACGCTGCAGCCGGTGGTGGTGAAGCCTGCCATGGTCTCGAAGAAGGCGTCGGTGACGGTGTCGAAGGTGCCTGCGAGCAGGTAGGGCAGCATGCCGAAGGCTGAGAAGAAGACCCAGATGATGGCGGTGAGCAGCAGCCCCTCGCGCTTGCGCATGGTGGTGCTGCGTGGCTTGATGCAAAAAGCCATGAGGCTGCCGGCGGCAGCGGTGATGCCCGCGCTGAGGGCAAAGGCGGTGATGGCGGTGCGCTCGCGAAACCACCAGGCGATGGCTAGCGGTAGCAGCATGAAGGCTGCCTCGATGAGCAGCAGCCAGCCCTGCATGCGCAGCACGATGGGGAAGTTGATGTCTTGGCTCAGTCGCTTGGGCATAGTGGGGTGGTGGTGGTCAGTTAAAAAATTTGTCAATCTTGTGAATGGCGCCGCCGAGGCCGAAGACCACCACGTGGTCGCCCGCCTGCAGGCGCGTGTCGCCGGTGACGAGCTGCCCCTTGCCGGCGCGCACCAGTCCGGCGATGGTCATGTCGTGGCTCATCTTGAGGTCGCGCACGTCGTGTCGGGTGACGCGAGTGCCAGGCTTGACCACCACCTCGGCAACCTCGGCATCGGCAAGTGCAAGGCACTTGGCGTTGGTCTCGTCGCTGTCGAGCATGATCTGCATGATGTGGCTAGATGCCAGCAGCTTCTTGTTGACGATGCTGCCAATGTTGAGCGCCTCGGCCTCGGTGATGTATTGTATGTCCTCGACCTCGGCAATGGTCTTGCGCACGCCGTGCGCCTTGGCCATGATGCAGCCCAGGATGTTAAACTCTGAGTTGTCGCCCAGGGCGATGAAGGCGTCGTAGTCGCTGATGCCCTCCTCCTCTAGCAGGTCGGTGTTGCGCATGTCGCCCTGCACGATGCTGCAATCTGGGAAGCGGTCGGCGAGGTCCTGGCATCGGTTATAGTCGGCCTCGATGATTTTGACTCGCACCTTGTCGGCAATCTGCTTGACGAGCTGCACCGCCATCTTGGTGCCGCCCACGATGAGCACGTTATCGACCTGGGTGTGGGTCTTGCCGCACACGGCACGCACCTCGTCGATGTGGTCGCGGGTGGTGGCGATGTAGGCGATGTCGTTCTCGAGCACTCGGTCGTCGCCGCCAGGGATGATGATCTCGCGGTTGCGCTTGATGGCGGACACGTGCAAGAAGCTGCTGATGTTGGCAATCTCCTTGAGCTGCTTGCCCACAATTTGTGCCCCCTGTCGCACCTTGACGCCCACGACGATGAGCTCGCCGTCGAACAGCTCGAACCAGTTGCGAGCCCAGGTGCGCTGCAGGGCGGCAGCCATCTCGTCGGCAGCGAGCTGCTCGGGGTAGATGAGGTCGTCGATGCCCATGGCGGTGAAGAAGGGCAGGTTGCTGGGCTTGAAGTAGTCGTCGTTGTCGATGCGAGCCACGGTCTTGCGCACGCCCAGCTTCTTGGCCATGGAGCATGCCAGCGTGTTGCGTGCCTCGAAGGGCGTGACGGCGATAAACAGGTCGGCACTGCCCACCTTCACGTTGTTCAGCTCGTTGAATGAGATGGCACTGCCCTCATAGGTCATCAGGTTGTAGTTGTCGAGCTTGCTGAGCTTGTCGTCGTCCACATCCATGATGATGATGTCTTGCTCCTCGTTGCTGAGCATCTTGGCCAAATGTGACCCTACCTCTCCGGCTCCGGCAATAACTATTCTCATAAAATCTCAGCTTAGATTGGTTGTTTGAGGTTGTGGTTGGCGGTCGAGGGCGTTGAGGATGGTACGCTCGAGGGCGTGGTCGTCCATGCCACAACGCTCGTAGAGCTGTGCCACGGTGCCGTGCTGCACAAACTGGTCGTGGACTCCCAGCTTAATCAGACGGGTGGGGCAGGCGTGCTCGGTAATCCAGTCGGCGACTGCCGACCCCAGGCCGCCCACCACGGTGCCATCTTCGATGGTGATGAGGGTGTGGTAGCGTTGCGTCGCCTCTTGCAGCAGGTCGTGGTCGAGCGGCTTGAGGTAGATCATGTCGTAGTGCCCCACCAGAGTGCCGCCCTGCGCCAAGCGGGTCACCACTTGCTGCACCTGGTTGCCGATGTGCCCCAGGCTGATGACGGCGACGCCAGCGTCACCCTCGCTCAGCCGCCGCCCCTTGCCCACGGGCAGCTCGTGCATGGGGTTGTGCCAGTCGGCAAGCACGCCCTTGCCGCGCGGGTAGCGAATGGCAAACGGGCCCTTGCCGCCATCGAGCTGGGCGGTGTACATCAGGTTGCGCAGGTCGTGCTCGTTGATGGGCGATGCCACAATCATGCCTGGTATGCAGCGCAGGTATGCCAGGTCGAACAGGCCGTGGTGGGTCACGCCGTCCTCGCCCACGATGCCGCCGCGGTCGATGCAAAAGATGACCGGCAGCCGCGCTATCGCCACGTCGTGGATAATCTCGTCATAGCCGCGTTGCAAAAATGTGCTGTAAATGGCGCAATAGGGCAGCATGCCATCCTTAGCCAGTCCGCCGGCAAACGTCACCGCATGGCCCTCGCTGATGCCCACGTCGAACGCCCGCGTGGGCATGGCATCGAGCATGGCTGACATGCCCGTGCCCGATGGCATGGCTGCGGTGATGCCCACTATCTTGTCGTTGGCTTGCGCCAGCTCGACCAGCGTCTTGCCAAACACATCCTGATATTTTAGCGGCTCGTGCGCTTTGCCGCTCTTGACACGCTCGCCCGTCTGCTCGTTGAACTTGCCTGGCGCATGCCACGTGGCGGGGTCGCTCTCGGCAGGCGTGTAGCCCTTGCCCTTGACCGTGTGCACGTGCACGAGCTTGGGACCCGTCATGTCCTTGATTTCGTTAAAGACCTTGACCAGGCGCTTCACGTCATGGCCATTGTAGAGGCCAAAGTAGCGTATGTTCAAGCCCTCGAAGATGTTTTGCTGGCCACTGAACAGCGACTTCAGGGCATTAGAGAAGCGCATAATCAGCCCCTTGCGGTTGTCGTTGATAACGTTGTGCCGGCGCAAAAACAGGTAGGTCTTGTAGCGCAAGTTGTTGTAGCGGCGGCTGGTGCTCAGCTCGCTCATATAGGCGCTCAGGGCTCCCACGTTGGGGTCGATTGCCATGTCGTTGTCGTTGAGCACGATGATGAGGTTGTTGGGGTTGGTGGCAGCGTTGTTAAGTCCCTCAAAAGCCAGCCCGCCGCTGATTGAGGCATCACCAATCACAGCCACCACTTTGCGGCTGCTGTCGTTTTGCAGCTCAGCGGCAATGCTCATGCCCAGGGCTGCTGAGATGGAGTTGCTGGCGTGGCCCGCCACAAACGTGTCGTAGGGGCTCTCGGCAGGGTTGGGGAAGCCACTCAGCCCGCCCTGCTTGCGCAGCGTGACGAAGCTGTCGCGCCGCCCGGTCAGTATCTTGTGCGCATAGGCCTGATGGCCCACGTCCCACACCAAGCGGTCGCGGGGCGTGTCGAACACATAGTGCAATGCCACAACAATTTCCACAGCCCCCAGGCTCGAAGCCAGATGCCCAGGGTTGTCCGCCAGCACATGCACGATGTAGCGTCGCAGCTCGTCGCACACCGCCGGCAGCTGGTCGATGCTGAGCCGCTTCAGGTCGGCAGGGCTGTTGATGTTAGACAACAGTGGGCAATGCGCAGCTACAAACGCCTCGACCGCCGTTGGCTTGTTGGCATCAGCTTGATGATGATTGCTCTCGCTCATTTCATTCGTTTTCGCACGGGTGATTGGCGCAAGCAATGGCCGTTGCCATGAGGCAGCCGCACACCCATATTCGTTTTCATTTTACAAAGGTAGTGATTATTTTCCCAAATGCGAGCCGAAGTCCGCATATTTTTTAGCCTAACAATAAAAAATGCAAATTCTGCAAAATTGTTTTTACTGGTTTGTTGTGCGTTTGGCGCGGATTGCGTATCTTTGCATCGCGATGCGCCGCTTGGCGTGTGACCGGGGTCTTGGGACCTTGGCTTTAGGCTCAAGTTTCTCATAGCCCCCGACTGGCAAGATTGGATTTAATTACTAGTATTTTAACAGAACTACGTAAAAGAAATAACTGAATTATGGGATTTTTAACAAACGACAAATTGGTGATTGTTGGTGCTGCCGGCATGATTGGCAGCAACATGGTGCAGACAGCTTTAACCATGGGGTTGACTAACGACATCTGCCTTTATGACATCTTCTCGCCCGAGGGCGTTGCCGAGGAGATGCGGCAGAGTGGCTTCGGCGACGTTAAAATCACCGCAACCACCGATGTTAAAGAGGCTTTCACGGGTGCAAAATACATCATCTCGAGTGGTGGCGCACCTCGCAAAGAGGGTATGACCCGCGAGGACCTGCTGAAAGGCAATTGCGAAATCGCAGAAGGGCTGGGTAAGAACATTCAGCAATATTGCCCCGACGTGAAGCATGTGATTATCATCTTTAACCCTGCCGACCTCACTGGCTTGGTTACCCTGCTGTACAGTGGCCTCAAGCCCTCGCAGGTTACCACGCTTGCCGCCCTCGACACCACACGCTTGCAGAGCGCACTCGCCAAGAAGTTTAATGTCATGCAGAGCGAAATTACCGGCTGCGCAACCTATGGCGGCCATGGCGAGCAGATGGCTGTGTTTGGTAGCCATGTTGAAATCGACGGTCGCAAGCTCACCGACATCATCGGCACTCCGGAGTTCCCCGCTGAGGAGTGGGAGCAGATGAAGAAAGACGTCACCCAAGGCGGTGCAGCCATCATCAAGCTGCGCGGCCGCAGCTCGTTCCAGAGCCCCGCTTATTTGTCAGTTGAGATGATGCGCTCGGTGATGGGCGGCGAGAAATTCCGCTTCCCCGTGGGCACCTACGTTTCGGGCGAGAAATATAACCACATCATGATGGCTATGGACACGACGCTTGACGAGAATGGCGCCACCTATCGCATTCCACAGGGCACGCCCGAAGAGAATGCTAAGCTCGACGCCAGCTATGAGCACCTCTGCAAAATGCGCGATGAGCTCGTGACGCTGAACATCGTTCCGCCCATCAGCGAGTGGAACAAAATTAACCCCAACTTGTAATTTGCCTGCCACATTAGGCAAAAACAAATAACCAGAGTGCCGTCTCTTGAAGTGGAATGCTTCATCAGACGGCACTCTGCTTTAATCATGTTAACCGAAAAAATTGTCGGCACGATGTTGATTCCGTGCCGACAAAATGATAAATGTTGTGTTGACCAATGGCGAGAGCGTTACTGCTGCTCGTCGTCCATGAGGATGTGCATCAGCTGGATGGCACTCTTCATGATGTTGGTGCCAGGACCAAAGATAGCAGCTACGCCAGCCTTGTACAGGAAGTCGTAGTCCTGCACGGGAATCACGCCACCAGCGGTGACAATGATGTCCTCACGCCCCAACTTCTTGAGCTCCTCAATAACAGCGGGAATCAGGGTCTTGTGACCAGCTGCCAGCGACGATACGCCCAGCACGTTCACGTCGTTCTCTACAGCCTCGCGAGCACTCTCCTCGGGGGTCTGGAACAACGGGCCCATGTCCACGTCAAAGCCACAGTCGGCATAGCCAGTGGCAACCACCTTGGCACCACGGTCGTGACCATCCTGACCCATCTTGGCAATCATGATGCGCGGCTGGCGGCCTTCTTTCTTGGCAAACAGCGCGGTCAGGCGACGCGCCTCCTCCAGGTCGGGGTCTGATTTGGTTTCTGATGAATACACTCCTGAAATGGTTTTAACAACAGCTTTATAACGGCCCACGATTTTCTCGCAGGCATCTGAAATCTCACCTAACGAAGCGCGGTCCTTGGCGGCTTCAACTGCCAACTCCAGCAGGTTGCCCTCGCCAGTCTCCACTGCGTGGGTGATGGCATCCAGGTCTTTCTGCACCTTGTCGTTGTCACGGTTGGCACGCAGCTTCTCCAATCCTTCAACCTGTTCCTTGCGCACCTCGGTGTTGTCAATTTCCAGGATGTCGATGGGGTCTTCCTTCTCCAGAGCATACTTGTTGATGCCCACGATGGTCTGCCTGCCGCTGTCGATACGCGCCTGGGTGCGTGCGGCGGCTTCCTCGATGCGCATCTTGGGCACGCCAGTCTCGATAGCCTTTGCCATACCACCCAGCTTCTCAATTTCCTCGATGTGTGCCCACGCCTTACGCATAAGCTCATCGGTGAGCTTCTCAACGTAGAACGAGCCTGCCCACGGGTCAATCACCTTGGTGATATAGGTCTCTTGCTGGATATAGATTTGGGTGTTACGGGCAATACGGGCAGAGAAGTCGGTGGGCAATGCAATTGCCTCGTCCAGGGCGTTGGTGTGCAGCGACTGGGTGTGACCCTGTGCGGCAGCCATTGCCTCGATACAGGTGCGGCCCACGTTGTTGAACGGGTCTTGTGCGGTCAGCGACCAACCACTGGTCTGGCTGTGCGTACGCAGCGACATCGACTTTGGATTTTCGGCACCAAAGCTCTTCACAATCTTAGCCCACAACAGGCGACCAGCACGCATCTTGGCAATCTCGGTAAAGAAGTTCATCGAGATGCCCCAGAAGAACGACAGTCGCGGCGCAAAAGCGTCAACCGACAGACCGGCGTTTACGCCCGTGCGGATGTAGTCCATACCGTCGGCAAGCGTGTAGGCGAGCTCGATGTCGGCAGTGGCACCAGCCTCCTGCATGTGGTAACCCGAAATAGAAATCGAGTTGAACTTGGGCATATATTTAGAGGTGTACTCAAAGATGCTAGCGATGATGTCCATCGAGAACTTGGGCGGATAAATGTAGGTGTTGCGCACCATGAACTCCTTGAGGATGTCGTTCTGGATAGTACCAGCCATCTCTTCGAGCTTGGCGCCCTGTTCCAAACCAGCCACAATGTAGAATGCCATGATGGGCAACACGGCACCGTTCATGGTCATCGACACCGACATCTTGTTCAGGGGAATGCCGTCGAACAGCACCTTCATGTCCTCTACCGAGCAGATAGACACGCCAGCTTTACCCACATCGCCCACTACGCGGGGGTTATCGGCATTGTAGCCACGGTGAGTGGGCAGGTCAAATGCTACGGACAGACCCTTCTGACCCGAAGCCAGGTTGCGGCGATAGAATGCGTTGCTCTCGGCAGCAGTCGAGAAACCAGCATACTGGCGCACCGTCCACGGGCGGAATGGGTACATCAGTGAATAGGGACCGCCCAGGAACGGCGGAATACCAGCCACAAAGTCAAGATGCTCCAGACCCTCAAGGTCCTGCTTGGTGTAGATGGGCTTGATGTCGAGCAGCTCGGCATTTTTCCAGGTTTCACCCACGGGCAGAGGCTTGTGTTCAACGTTAAAAGCCTCGTTAGCAATATCTATATTTTTAAAATTTGGTCTCATAATTCCCGCTTATTTTAATAGTTGTGCATTGAAAGCTTTTAATGTGGCAAGCACATTGGTGCGTACGTTAATAAAGTTGGTGATACCCAACTGCTTAAACTCGTCGGTCTCAGGACCTGCTAGCACCATCACGGCCTTGCCGTCAACGGCTTTTACAAAGTCGGGGATAAGAGTGGCATATTCATCGTCGCTAGAGCAGAGCACGATGATGTCAGCCTTTTTGTCCATAGCGGCAGCAACACCCTCTTCGACGGTCTTGAAGCCATTGTTATCGATGAGCTCATAGCCAGCGCAAGCAAAGAAGTTGTCGCTGAACTGTGCGCGGGCAAGACGCATGGCGAGGTTGCCAATGGTCAGCATGAACACACGCGGTGTGTTGGCAGCATGTTCGGTCTGTAGGCGCACCTCCTCAAATTGCTCGGCAAGACGTTTGTTGTTGAGCTTCACCTCACCATCCTCGTGGTTGCAACCACAGTGGCACTTGCACTCTCCACGGGCATCAGCCTTGTCGGCAGCCTTCTCGGTGAAGTTGGGGAACTGGTTGGTTCCCAGCAGTTGCTCACGACGTTTGGCGACCTTGTCAAATCGTGCATTGGCACTAGCATTCACGGCATTGATGATTTCGCCGTTTTCGAGCATAGCCTTGAAACCGCCATTGTCCTCAACGTCAAGGAACAGTTTCCAAGCACTCTCGGCGAGACTCTTGGTGAGCATCTCCACATAGTAGGAGCCACCAGCGGGGTCAACCACCTTGTCCAGATGGCTTTCTTCCTTGAGCAGAATCTGCTGGTTGCGGGCAATGCGCTCGCTGAAGTCATCGCTAGGCTTGTAGGGTGCATCAAACGGGGTAACCACGAGTGAGTCAACGCCTGCCAGCACGGCACTCATGGCCTCGGTTTGAGAGCGCAGCAGGTTCACATAGCTATCATAGATGGTCTGGTTGAAACGGGTGGTCTCAGCATTAACAACCATCTTGCAGGCACAGTCGCACTTGGGCTCATATTGCTTCACAATCATAGCCCACAGTTCACGTGCGGCGCGGAATTTGGCAATCTCCATGAAGTAAACTGTCGATACGCCCATGTTGAACTTGATGCGACGGGCAACCTCATCGGCGGTGAAGCCGGCATCGGTCATCATTGCCATCCATTCGTTACCCCAAGCCAGGGCATAACCCAGCTCCTGGTAAATATAGGCACCAGCATTGTTGAGCATCAACGAGTCAACTGAGAGCACGCGCAGGTTCTTGACGGGTTCCACCACTTTGAGCAGCTCGCTAGCCATAGCAGCAATGTCGCCAGGGAAGGGCTGACCGTGTTTGAGTGTACGCTTAAAGGGATCAAAGCTGATAGAGCCGTTAAAGGTCTCTTCAGCTTTGGCTTCTTGAATCAGCTTCACCAACGACTTGGCAACTGTCAATGCGCACTTGGGGCAGCAATTCAAGTTGAGCTCTACCTTGCTGAGGTCGATGCCCTTGAGCAATTTGCTCAGGTCGGTCTCGGCGTTTACCTTAATACCCAGCGAGGTGATGCCTTTGCCCAGCACCTCAAGAGCTTTGGCATTGGCCTGAGCCTCGTCTTCGGCTACGATGTTTTGACGCACACGCCAATCGTTGTTGGTGCGCGTACCGCGCACGAATGGGAACTCGCCCGGCAACGATTCGGTCTGCTTTAAGTCCTTGATGTCCACGCCACGATACAGCGGCTGCACATTGAACCCCTCGTTAGTCCGCCAAACCATTTTCTTGTCAAAGTCGGTCCCTTTGAGGTCAACCTCGGCTTTAGCACGCCACTCTTCGGGAGTGACTGGCTTGAATTGGTCGAACAGAATTTCTCTTTTTTCTGCCATAACAAATTTGTAATTAATATAGTAACGTTTTAAAAGGTTATAGTTTCTTACCTAATCAATCTGCAAAGGTACGATTAATTGTTGAAATATTTCACTAATATTTCATTAAAAAACTTGTCCTTCGTTTCATAAGTTTCGGCTTGAGCCATGTTTATGGTTATAGCACATTGGTTAGGAATGGTCACTTTGCTAGTGAAAAGGTTATCGATTTGAAAAAGTTTTAGTAATTTTGCGCCCACTTAATGATATAGTTACAAGCAGAGAAACATGGGGCTAATTGACGACAGCAAGCGTGAAATTAACAGCATGTCCGACGAGCGGGCAGTGCTGGTAGGGCTCATTACACCAGAGCAAGGCGAGGCCAAGGCTCGCGACTATCTTGATGAATTGCAGTTTCTTGCCGAAACGGCAGGAGCCACTACTGTGCGCAAATTCACGCAGCGTTGCAATGGGCCCAGCAGCACCACTTTTGTGGGCAAAGGCAAACTTGACGAAATCGCAGCCTACGTTGAAGACAACGACATCGGCTTGGTGATCTTTGACGATGACCTGTCGCCTAAGCAAGTTGCCAATATTGAAAAGGTGCTGAAAGTGAAGGTGCTCGACCGCACAAGCCTCATATTAGACATCTTTGCCAAGCGTGCACAGACGGCTAGTGCCAAAATGCAAGTCGAACTTGCACAATATCAATACCTGTTGCCCCGTCTGGCTGGTATGTGGACTCACCTTGAGCGACAAAGGGGTGGTATTGGTATGCGCGGACCTGGTGAGGAACAGATAGAGACAGATAGGCGCATCGTGAAAGGCAAAATAGCTCTGCTCAAGCAAAAACTGGCACAACTGGACAAGCAGAAGGCCACACAGCGCAAAAACCGAGGTAAATTGACGAGAGTCGCTCTGGTGGGTTATACCAATGCGGGAAAATCAACCTTGATGAATGTGCTGAGCAAGAGCGATGTGTTTGCCGAGAACAAATTGTTTGCTACCCTCGACACGACAGTCCGCAAGGTAGTCATTGAAAACTTGCCATTTTTGCTCACCGACACAGTTGGTTTCATTCGCAAACTGCCCACTCATCTTGTGGAATCATTTAAGAGCACGCTTGACGAGGTGCGCGAAAGCGACATCATGGTGCATGTGGTCGATATCTCACATCCACAATTTGAGGAACAAGTTGAGGTCGTTAACCGCACGCTGCAAGAGGTCTGCAATGCTGGTGACAAAGAGATGATTATGGTCTTTAACAAAATAGACCAATTCTCATATACGCCTAAAGACGAAGATGACTTGACTCCGCGAACACGTGAAAACATTTCTCTCGACGAACTCAAGGCGACTTGGATAGCTCGGTTGAACAACAATTGCGTGTTCATCAGTGCCAAAAACCAGCAGAACATCGAAGAATTAAAGCGTTTGCTCTATGCCAAGGCTAAAGCCGTACACACCGCACGCTTCCCCTATAACGATTTTTTATATCAGACCTATGAAAATCTAGATGAGTGAACGCTGTCGTGACACAGGCAGAGCTTTAGTATTAGCAAATAGGGTAGGGCACAACGGTTGCACACAGCAAATGTGGAATTGACTGTTATCAGTTTAATGCTCAATATCCCTGTCTTATTTAGATTTAAACATAAAAATCCTGGCAATTAAGCGTTAATTGTCAATTAAAATCAGTAACTTTGCAGATTGAATGGTTGTGCCGTTGTATGGTACAACTTTGTAATTAACTACATTATAACTATTTATGATTAACATCAAGTTTCCTGACGGCAGTGTTCGGCAGTATGAGAGTGGTGTGACCCCTCTGGACATTGCTAAGAGCATCAGCGAAGGCCTGGCACGCAACGTGCTGGCTGCATCTTTTAACGGCGAGGAGTGGGACATCTCACGCCCCATTTGTATGGATGGCGAGATTAAACTCTTCAAGTGGGACGACGACGAGGGCAAGCACGCCTTTTGGCACACATCGGCACACCTGCTAGCCGAGGCTTTGCAGGAGTTGTACGATGGCATCCAGTTTGGCATTGGTCCCGCCATTGAGAACGGTTTTTACTACGACATTGACCCTGGCGACAATAAGCTTACCGATGCCGATTTTGCTAAAATAGAAAAGAAAATGGCAGAGCTGGCGGCTAAGAACGAGGAGGTCGTTCGCCGTGACATCAGCAAGGCCGATGCGCTCAAGTTCTTTGGCGAGCATGGTCAAACGTACAAATGCGAGCTGATTGAAGAACTAGAGGATGGTCATATCACCACCTACACGCAGGGCAACTTTACCGACTTGTGCCGTGGCCCGCATATCCCCAGCACTGGAGCAATCAAAGCCGTGAAGGTGATGTCGCTTGCAGGCGCATATTGGCGCGGTGATGAAAAACGCGCTCAGCTGGTTCGTGTGTACGGCATCTCGTTCCCCAAGAAGAAGATGCTTGACGAATACTTGGTCATGCTTGAGGAAGCCAAAAAACGCGACCACCGCAAAATCGGAAAAGAGATGGAGCTGTTTGCCTTCTCACCCAATGTGGGACCAGGTTTGCCTCTGTGGCTGCCCAAGGGTGCAGCTTTGCGCAACCGCTTGCAGGATATGCTAGCCAAGATTCAGAAGCGCTATGGATATTTGCAGGTAATCACACCGCATATTGGTAATAAGGCACTGTATGTCACCAGTGGGCACTATGCCAAGTATGGTAAGGACTCATTCCGTCCCATTCAAACGCCTGAGGAGGGTGAGGAATACATGCTCAAGCCCATGAACTGTCCGCACCACTGCGAGATTTATCGCACGTCGCCACGCAGTTATCGTGACCTGCCGTTACGCTTTGCCGAGTTTGGCACGGTTTATCGTTATGAGCAGAGCGGAGAGCTGCACGGTTTAACGCGCGTGCGTTGCTTCTGCCAGGACGATGCTCACCTGTTCTGCACCCCCGACCAGCTGAAGCAGGAGTTCTTGGGTGTGATGGACATCATTTCGTTTATCTTCAAGGTGTTTGGCTTCCAGTACGAGGCACAAATCTCGCTGCGTGACCCCAACAATAAAGATAAGTATGTGGGCAGTGACGAAGTTTGGGAGAAGGCTGAGCGTGCCATCATTGAGGCTTGCGAAGAAAAGGGCTTGGTCGCCAAGCAAGTGACAGGCGAGGCTGCTTTCTACGGGCCTAAACTTGACTTCATGGTAAAAGACGCTCTGGGTCGCCGTTGGCAATTGGGAACCATTCAGGTGGACTATAATTTGCCTGAGCGCTTCCAGCTCGAATACACCGGAGCCGACAACCAGAAACATCGTCCCGTGATGATTCACCGTGCTCCATTTGGCTCGCTTGAGCGCTTTATCGCAGTGCTGCTTGAGCATACGGCAGGCAAGCTGCCGCTATGGCTCGTGCCCGACCAAGCTATCGTACTGCCTATCAGTGAGAAATTTAACGACTATGCCCATCACGTTGCCGACGAACTTAATAAGCTCGACGTGCGTGCCATCGTTGACGACCGCAACGAGAAGATTGGTAAGAAAATTCGTGATAACGAGCTCAAACGTATCCCTTATCTGTTGATTGTAGGCGAAAAAGAAGCAGGATGTGAGGAAGTTTCTGTAAGAAAACAAGGCGGAATTGACCTTGGTTCAAGAAAAATTACTACCTTTGCAGCCGATATCAATCAAGAGGTGGCTGAAATGACCAACTTCTAAGCACTATCCCACAGTCATTGTGCTGTGGGAATGGTGTGATTGTCATGATATTATAAAATTTAAAACTACTGAATGAAGAAACCGCATTGGTCGGGGCCCAAACGCCCCAGTGGCCCCAGGCCCAAAAAGCGCAACCGCCCGCAAGGCGGCAAAAACGACAAAGACACCAACGCGATTAACGACCAGATTCGTGCATCGCAGGTGCGCCTAGTGGGCGATAACGTCACCCAGGGCATCTATCCCATTGCTCGTGCGCTCAGCATTGCTGAGGAGCAAGGGCTGGACCTGATTGAAATTGCAGCACAGGCCGATCCGCCCGTGTGCCGCATTATGGACTACCAGAAGTTCCAGTACCAGCAGCGCAAGCGTGCTAAGGAACAGAAGGCCAAGTCAACTAAGGTTGTGGTCAAGGAAATTCGCTTCGGTCCACAGACTGACGACCATGACTACAACTTCAAGTTGAAGCATGCCATAGGATTCTTGAAAGAGGGAGCAAAGGTCAAGAGCTACGTCTTTTTCAAAGGGCGTTCAATCTTGTTCAAAGAGCAGGGTGAGGTGCTGTTGCTGCGCTTTGCTAACGATTTGGAAGAATATGGCAAACTGGAGCAGATGCCGGTGCTTGAGGGCAAGCGCATGACCATCATGCTGTCGCCCAAAAAAACCGCCAGCAGCAAGAAGAGCAACACTGAAACACCCGCGGCAGCAGCAGAGGCAAAGCAACCTGATAGCCCCGCTACAGATGGTGCTGCCAGTGCCACTCCAGACGAAAGCGCAGATTAAGCCAATTGAAACGAAGGGGCGTCAGGCTTGGTAAGTGCCTGACCCCAGTTATTAATAATTTTTTTTAAATAATAAACAAAATGCCAAAAGTTAAAACTAATTCCGCTGCCAAGAAAAGGTTTACCTTTACCGGAACAGGGAAGATTAAAAGGAGACATGCTTACAAAAGTCACATCCTGACTAAAAAGAGCAAGAAGCGTAAACGCAATCTGGGACACCAGAGCATTGTTGACAGTGCTAATCTGCCTACCGTGCGCAAGCTTCTGGCAAGGTGACAACTTTTAATCATTGAGAGATTTTTATCATTTTATTATTAACCGAATGTCTAGCTTCAAGTGTCAGCAATGACCGCTAGCAATCAAAACAATTAAAAAAAATGCCAAGATCAGTTAATCACGTGGCTTCAAGAGCCAAGCGCAAAAAAATCTTAAAACTTACAAGAGGTTACTTTGGCGCACGCAGAAATGTCTGGACCGTAGCTAAAAATACCTGGGAGAAAGGTCTCACCTACGCCTATGCCGACCGCAAGAAAAAGAAACGCAACTTCCGCGCTCTGTGGATTCAGCGTATCAATGCAGCCGCACGGCAGGAAGACTTGTCTTACAGCAAGCTCATGGGTCTGATTCACAAAGCTGGTATCGAGATCAACCGCAAGGTGCTCGCCGACCTGGCTATGAACAATCCCGAAGCGTTCAAGGCTATCGTGGAGAAGGCGAAAAACGCCTGATGCCACCACATGCGTTAGCATCCAAAATCAACACTCATAAAACAGGCTCCCGAACGATTAACTGCGGAAGCCTGTTTTTATTTTTTTTGCATTGTTCATCAGAGGAGGATTACCCATTAATTGTCGTCTTGTCTCCTCTCGATTTTCTTGAATGTGACAAATCGGTTATAAGCATAGTTGGCTAGTGTGTAGCTGACCATGGCAATGACCATCACGATGTTTTGTCCGGCATTTCTCATGGGGAAGAATGGAATGATGTCGTCTCGCAAATTTTTCCAACCAAGCCCCTCAAGCAGAAGCAGACTGACGCAACCTTGCAAGCCTAGGCATAGCAAGAAACCGCCTGCAAACAACACCGCCTCGCGTTTAAGGTTGTTTTTGGTCTTAAACACCCAGTTGCGATTCCATAAGAAGCTGTTAATCATGCCCAGCACATAACCGGTGACGTTGCTAATGCCGTATGACAAGCCCAGCCGTGTGTTCAGCAGATAAAATGACACAAGCGTTATCAGGGTATTCAGCACCCCGATGACACCATATTTGAGCAATTGTATGCCCGTGTTTCGAGCTTCTTGCTTGTCTATCTTCATCTCTGCCTTAGTCGCTGGAGGTTTTTTAGAGGTTATCCAGAGACAATCATGCTGCAAAATTAATCATAAACGCTGAAATGAACAAATTTTTGTTCCTCGCAGTTCCTCGCACTTTGTTTCAGAGGCCAATCAGCATAGTCTCAGGACTATTTATTTCTTGTCATGCATTGCTTTCAACCGATAAAATGTTTCGTTGATGGGTTCGTCACTATTGCCCAGCATATAGTTGCGGCAGTTGCCACACAGGCAATGGAGCCCTTGCATGGGGTCGGCATGGCAGTCACCGTGCGTATTGTAGGGCTCAAGCAGATAGTAATCTGACAATTCAGTTGCCTCTTCGCCAAAGATGCGCTGATAGTTGTAACCGCATAGCTCGCAGCTGTCGCCATGTGTTTTGCTCAACAGCCTTTGCATCGACAGTTCAATGCCGTTGCTGAAATGTTCAATCACATCGTTATAGCAGGCTGCTTGCTTGTCATCAAATATGTCGCGATGCTCATAGAGGAACCGGAACCATAGCATTTCAAGTTTACCGGCAATGTCATCATCGAGCAACACACCAGCGTGGCCGTGATCCCAGTCATAGTCGGGTATCTCACGATACAAGGTCTCACTGGTGAGGATAGGTGCTTTGAGTGGGTCGATGAGGAAGTCGGGCTCCATGTTGCAGTAGTAGATGACTTTGCCATCGCCACGCCAGCTCTTATCTTTAAAGGGGTCGCTAATGATTTCACCACTCATCACTATGCCGTGATAATCACCTCCACAGCACAACATCAAGAAGCGGTCGCCCCACTTCACGCGGTCATGCTCCCAAATGCTCCAATTAAAGACGGGTTCTTCGTCAGCGTTAAAATGCTTGATATCGTTAGTGTGTGATTCATAAGTGACGCTTGAGATGAGCGGATTCCACCGCAGCAGCACAGTGTTTCTTTTCACTTCTTCTTTGTCTTTCATTTGATTATTGTGCTATGATTAATGGTATGATGATTTTAGAAAATAAGCAGTCGGCACCGCTACTTATGTGATGCCGACTGCTGATGTGCAATATCAGGAATTGCTACCTGATTTTGTCAAGATTAGTTAGTACCCTGAAGCTTGAACTGTACAGGCAGAGTGTACCATACGGATACGGCTTGACCATTCTGGCGACCAGGAGTGAACTTGGGCAGCGACTTGCAGACGCGAACCGCTTCCTTATCCAAATCCTTGTCCACCGAGCGGACAACCTTCACTTCGCCGACCTTACCGGTCTTGTCAACAACGAACTGTACCACCACGCGGCCTTGGATGTTGTTCTCGGCTGCCATGGGCGGGTAGTTGATGTGTGACGACAGATACTTCATCAGCGCAGCTTCACCACCGGGGAACTGAGGCATCTGCTCTACCGAGCGGAAGATTTCCTCTTTCTTTTCCTCCTTAGGTTTCTCTACCGGCTTCTCAACCACAACTTCCTCCTTCAACGTGCGGGTTACGTTGCGGTCCTCAGTACCTTTCTCATTATCTTTCTGGCCAAAGGCGGTCTCGGTCTCCTTCAACTCATCTTGAGTCTTGATCTCGTCCTCCTTCTTCACCTTGTCGTCCTCAACGATCTGCAGCTCAGTTACCTTCACCGACTTCAACACCTCCTCAGGCAGCACCTCGGGCTTAGGTTGCTCCAGACGCTCCTGTTCGGGTTCGGGTTCTTCGGCTTCTTGAGTCATATCGATAAGAACTTCTTCTTGCTCTGCCATGTTGGCAATGCGGCGTTCCTCAAAGTACTGGTTAGCTTTAACCAGACCAAAGGCTAATGCGGCAACCAAGATGGCACCGATCAAGGTGTACAGAACGGCCTTGTTGTGACGTTTGGTTGAATCAGTACGGATGACATAAGCACCGAAGTCCTTATTCTTCCCCTCAAACACGAGGTCACACCAATCACGCGATGATAGATCTACATCTTTTGGCATAATTTCTTGTCCATTTAATTAGTTCAACATAAAACCATCATCACTTGCTCAATTCCTTGCCCTGCAACATAATCATCATCGCCGAGTCAACCTCGTTGATGCGGTCGATCTGATAGCGGCTGATGCTGTTAATCTGCATCTCGTCGAGCACGCTCACCACGTGAGCATAGCTGGCGTTGGGCGTAGCCTTGATAATCACAACCGGGCGCTTGAGGGTCGAGTCGTTGCGGATTGCCTTAGCCTTGGCTTGATAGATAGAGTCGTTGATATCCTCGTTTTGCGAGAATTTCATCTCTTTCCATTCCTTCTTCAGGTCGGCAATCTTCAGGACAACGTCCTTGTTGCGCTCTTGTAGAATCTCGCGGATAGCGGGATATGCACCGCCGGTCTTGGCACCGAACTCGATTTGCTTCATGTTGCTCTCGCCCTGGGCGAGCTTGTCGGTTTCGGGCATACCGTCGTAGTAGTAAAGCTTACCCTCGGTGGGATCCGAGAGACCCTTGTCGGTCAACTTACCATCGATGATGATAGTGACGGCCTCACTCTGCTTTACCTTGTTCTGCTGCTCTTTCTCTACCTTCTCGTTGGTAGGCAATGCAATCTGGAGCGTCTGGCTCTTGATCATCGTCGTACACAACATAAAGAAGGTGATCAGCAGCATGTTCATATCAACCATAGGAGTGAAGTCGATACGGGTATCGAACTTTTTCTGACGACTTAAATTCTTTTTTGCCATATCTCTTATTCCTCCTCTGCTTTAAGGGCCGTCATCAGGGTGAACTTGTTCATCTTCATGGTCTGTAGGTTGTCCATGACGACGTTCACCACGCTATAAGGCGTTGTCTGGTCGGCCTTGATTGCTATACCACGTCCTTTAACCATCGCTTCCTGAAGATTGGGGTTAACGCTGTTATAGGCAGCCCTAATCCACATCTGGAACTCGTTGGGGTTGTTAGGATCTTCATTCATGTTGATGGGAATACCGGGACCCTCTTCAAGGTTCTTGTCGCGGGCATCGGCTTCCAGGTTCAACCATTCTTTCATTTTGGTGATGGGTACACCGAAGGCGTTCAGCTTCGAGAAAGTTTCAATCTCCTTGTTAGTGAACGACAAGTTGGCACTGGGATGTGTCTTCTTGTACTCGGCGACCATGTTCTTGAGCAGGTCGGCACGCACCGTCTCGCTCTTCATGGTGGAGTCCTTGTCACCAGTCAACTCGAGGTACACCTTGCCCTCGGGACTTACAAGGACTGACAACAGGTTAGCATCTGGAACCTTCTCCTCCGATACCGACGGAGGCGTGATAACAGTCACGGGTTCTTTCTGAAGGAATGTAGAAGTCAACATGAAGAAAGTCAACAGAAGAACAGTCACGTCACTCATCGCCGTCATGTCGATGCGTGTCTCTTTCTTTTTGATTTTGACTTTTCCCATATTTCTTGTACCTTAATCTATTTCGTTAAGAAATG
>Ga0181612_103691_pt1 | contig 29433 bp, 15 predicted proteins | sample HoacroProtozoa21_FD_119630 | JGI IMG/M metagenome (GOLD analysis project Ga0181612, IMG submission 119630) | Hoatzin crop microbial communities from Cojedes, Venezuel. Combined Assembly of Gp0051906, Gp0051904, Gp0051908 | reverse complement strand
GCCCCCCCCTCCTCTCCTGATAACCAGTAGCGTTTAGCCCATAGGTGTAAGCAGACGGAAGTGACGCTGTAAACCTAAGCTATATAATACTGTGCTACTCGTCAATAAACACCATTTGCTGTCCACCACGTTGGTGTCTGTGAGCTGATGGCCCGAGCGGCCGGGGGGTAGGTCGCCGTGCCGTTCCTGAACCAGGTCGCCACGCCAACAAAGGCAACAAATGAGACACTGAGTACCACAGAAGAAAGCTCCTCCTCAAGTGGAACGTCACAGCAGCTCAGGCTTCACTCTCTACCCTCCTCCTCTTCATTTCTTGCTTTCCTACAGGCTATCTTTCGAGGACATAGATCCATAAAGAAAAGCCTGAAAATAGCAGCTGACTACTTAGAGGAGGCTTTCAGGGTGCTGAAGCCACCTTGTGAAGGATTCCAAGCCTTTGTTAAAATGGTTGAAGCCTGTGTCTCAGCAATAACAGAGAGGCAGGAAGAGACATAAATGTGCTGAAGTGTCAGAAATCCATCTTGATTCCTGTAATTCTCACATAGGAAGGAGTTTAAGCATGTTTTAACACACATATAAAAGGTATTTGCAGCAGCTGCTTCGAATCTTTTTGTTCTGTTTTGAAATCTGGGCTTAGTATCTTTGAGCATTTAGGGGTCAAAATCAGGTTCTGACAACTCCTTATTCAAAATCACTGCTAAATAAAAAGCAACAAAAAAGTAACATGAAATAAAGATCGAAAACAAACTAATAGTAAAAGAGCTCTGTATTAAATCTGTTTTAGCTGCCTGGGCAAGCACATCTCAGGGTTTCAGGGACAGTAGTTCAGTTTCTCAGAACATGTTACTAGCTTTTAGATGATTTGATGATGGCCTCTGCCATTACAGACACCGAAATCTGATACACAAGACTTGAAGCCTCAAACTCCTCCATTTAATCTGCTAAAACCTGAAGATGTCCAAATTCCTTAAGTGCCTACATTTCTAATGCTAATATTTCTCGTCTGCCGAAGTTCTGCATTCCTTGTCACAGGATTTCCAAGGGAATGGCAGCACCAAGCTTTTATGGAGTTGCTCCGAGTGTCAAGCACTTCACACAGGTGCTTTTGGCTGGTCTTACTTTTGACTAAGCAACTGATCGGCAACTTCTGCAGTCCTCTAGTATTCAGATCTCTTTTTGGATAGCTAACTTGTTGCTTACTGTGTCAGACAGGGGATGGTGAATACAGGACTCCAGCTTCCTTCTACGATCAGCAGTGACTGAAAGCTGGGGTCATTTGTGAAATGTGTCAGTTAGTTTCAGTTCAATTATTTGATGACTCTGCTGCGAAGTTAAATCACCATGACTAGTTTCCTCGGACCAGTAAGATAACCTCTCTGACCGTAGCCTCAGCCCAGAGCCAATGTCAGTGGGGGTGAGGGACCAGGGGTGAAGAATCAAGCAGGGCACGTTGGAAAGGGGAATTGCAGGCAGACAATGTTTCTTGTCATTTCCACACTGTTATTTTTTGGAGATGGGAGAACTTAATCTCTGTTCTGGCTTGAGTGTCTAAAGCTCCAGAAGTGCTAAATGAATGCATTAAAGTGAGAGGAGTCTATAGCTAAATCAGAAATTCCAGGTCCAGTTTGTGATGTTGATTCAGCTTCCAGCATTAAACATTGCAGACCAGTGAAGCAGAAAGGCAGGTAAATGAATTTCAGTCATATCCAACACCCATGAAGATAGCAATGGGCTCCACAGGCTCTCCTTCATTTCAGCATGAAATGACGAGCATGTATTCATCAGCCACTAGAGGATTGTTACCAGCACAGGATCTGCCTGAGTTTTTCAGAAGAGATGAGAAAGTGGAACTTGAAAGCTGAAGACAGGCCTGACAAGTTTCGCGATCCTCTGCTGCTAAGTTCATGTCTTAAGGCAGCTTTATGCTTCTGTCCCCCATATGTGCGATGCAAACAGTCAGCTTGACATGAGAGCTATGGCTTTCGTGCATGGGGTCATGCAGTGGGGAAAGATCACTGTGCTGCAGCCACAGACTTTGCTGTCCTCTGGGACCCTGCACTCAAAGGAGATATGCAAGGCTGCACAGTTACCGACTTGGCTTTACCACCATGGTGCCTTCTGCATCCCACAGACAGACACTCACTAAAAATAAAGGTACCAAGAGATCTGTAAAGAGTCAAAAGTCCATATGTGTCTTTCCTGAATGCCTAAAGGAAAAGCTGCCTACAGTGAAGGGTGCCAGTGCCCTACTCTTCAGAAAGGCCATACATAACTGCCCTCCTACCTGAATGGGTCCAGGGAATGTCTGTTTTGATGAACTAGGCTGAATGTTCCAGTCCCAGCTGGAGAGCTGCAGCTGAAAGCAAAGGGAGGGTTGAACATTCTGTAATAACAGGAGCTCCAGAGATTGATTTCCTGTGAATTCTTCTTGCCCGCTATTCATGTGTATATATGTATATCTGGATGCAGCCAGAGAATCAGTCATTGCGGGCCAAGCACAAGAGAACTCCAACTATACCAGGAAGAACAGCAGAGGCAGGGGCAGTGGAACCGCTGTTCTTGCTTCTTGAAGCTGAAAGAAAGTTGAAAGCAGTGATTTAGACCTCTTTTGGCTGGCTAAAGCTTCCTGCACTTGCTAACACAGCCTTTGCCCAGATGTGTCATTTCCTCAGGTCTGTCTACTGCTTTGACTTAAGTTCAGGCACAAACTCTCATTCCAGAACGATTGCTTTGTGCTCATATATTGCATTAATACATTGTTGCTCAGAGAGACAAAAGCAAGGGTCCGATGCTGGTGGTGGACTCACAGAAGGACAGGGCTGTGGAACAGGCTCAGTGAGGTCTTCCAGCACAGAATAGTTACCTCTGTAGCCAGGATACTCATAGTGTGTGCTTTGCTAAAGGATACCTTTCCTCCCTTCTGCCACAGGAGAGAGAACACAACTAAAGTAGCGATAGTTTTGTCCCGAGGCTTGCAAGCCACCATAATAAATATCTGAATTCAAGCTGCCTGCGAATCTCATCTACTGCCCTTGCAGCAGGAATGCTGGGGACCCAAATACTTGTGTCCTATGACATCTTTGCAAAGGCAGATGGGATAAATAGAGGCTGCAGAGAAACCTGAGACCTGCTGTGTACCAGATGGATTAATCTCTCGTGAGCTGTGGGGTGCTCCTAAGTTTCACAACAAAGAGAAGAAAACTGGGTCATGTGGCTCTCATAGGCAAACACAGTGGACAAGCTACAGATATGGCCTTGAGTGTCACCCTGTGAAGGAGCAGCTGGTGAGAGCTGCTTGCAGTACTTGAGACCAGACTGTCCTGCGTTCCCCCTGCATGAAAGGCTATATACAATACCTTCCACGAGCTGGCAGTGATACTTGCTGTAGTTCCCCACAGAACGCAGATCCAGACGGTTACCGTGCTGTGTCCGAAAGAAACTTTTGACAAGGAATATCTCATAAGGGGGAATGAGGACTTCCATCTCGGATGTGTGGTAAGAAAAGCCTTGAACAGCTGCTCCGAGGCAAGTGGTCACTGTGAAAAAAGTTTCATTCCCAAACTTCTGGGCTACATTCCAGAGGCGAGAGGTAGAGGTGAAACGGCCAAATCGCACCCTGCTGCCTACCACAGCCTCGATATATAAGTCTTTCACACCCCTGTGCACCCGGTAGCACTTATATTTCCCCGTGCTCTCCTTGCTGCTCTGCCATTGCTTCATTATCTGGATGGCAGTTGTTAGGTAAAAGTGAAAATATTTGAAACTGAAATTGTGTGCATAGTGCTCTGGAGAGCTTCCTGCTGTTGACGTGGCCCAGTTCAGCTGAGAGTGCAGGGAAGAGTTCATGGTGTAAGCCATGAGGACTATGGCATGGCTCTCATGCATCTGCCTCAAGAGACCTACAGGGCTTTTTAACAAAGCCTCCTGAGCCTTCTTCCAGAGACTCAAATAGTCCTTGTTACCAGCTATTTCCTTTTGGAAGTAGTCTCCTCTCTCCAGTTCTTCCATCACCTGCTCTCTGCACCCCAGGTACTGGTCATCAAAGGAATGCAGAGCCATATCCATCATGAGGTGGGGCACAGCCTGCAACATAAAAGCAAATCAAGATTAGCGTCAGAAGTGTGAACTTTTTGTGTATCTCTATGGATGCAAGCCACATTTTTCCCTACCCGCTTCTGGCCTCTTTGTCATTACTGGCAGAGCAAGCATAGCAGGTAGGCATCTTTGACAAGCCCTTCCTGAGCAACCTCAGGGCATTGTCCAAGCCCCACCTCAGGCAAATGCCAGCCAGGATGCCAGAGTTCTTATTTTACGTGATCAGTGGCATTAAAAACTTCAGGAGAGATTGCCCTTTGGAAGGCGAGGGTATAGACCCTGCAGGACAAACTCATGGTCCATTTATTTTGATATTCTGATCATGATTAGCAAGTGTATTTGAAGAGGGAACGAATAAGCAAAACAACATGCTCAGGGCAGTGCAGCCTGAACACATCTCAGGGGTGAATTTCTTCTTTGTGTCACGTGTTTGGGCTCCAGTGCAAGTAGATATTCACTTCATCTCAAACATTCATCCCAGACACATCAGCAAATCAATACCTTTTTTAGCCTCTGAAGTTGTACTGGCCCATAAACTATACAGGGACTCAGTTTACTTCTCCATGATACTGTAGTTGCTTTAAAGGAAAACTAAAAGGCAGTCACAAGGAACAGAGCAATATTGTCACTGTCCCATCCAGCAACACACTGTTTTTGTCAGAGCCTCAGCTGAGACAGGCTGGAAAAGGACAGTAATGTGAGATCTACTCATAGACACAACCTGGGAAGTCATCTGGCTCCAAACAAGAGGAAATTTCCAACCAAATAGTTAAACGGAATTAGGACAGGTAAGAAATGGAACAGAGTAATTGAGAGCAGAAGAATTTAAGCTGAACCCAAAGCCCCATAAAGAAAGTGTTTCAAATTAAAGAGAAAATCAGATTATTTCAGTGGAATGAATAATTTCACCATTTCAAAGAAATAACTGTTTCCTTCCTCTTACCAGCCTTTGCAATGAGATCAGCAACAGAAGGGTGCCCAGTAGCTTTGGCATCCGAGAGTCAACCCAAGACACTGTAAAGAACATTGAGCTCAAGCAGAGGTCATTTACATCTGTTTCTTTTTTTTATTTTTATTATCCTGAACTGGAAAATTCTGCAGTTTGTAATTTGCACTCAGGTTTTGGTGACTGTTCTTCAACCAAACAGTCACCAGATTCTTACAGCAATTCAGAAATCATTGATCAAAACAAACAGAAAATATACTGGCAGAAGTGTGCCCACAATCCCCAAGGAAGGGTCTGGTTGCACCAACTCCAACTGGTGTAGAAGTCCTTCACCTTGATACTTCTCTTAATTCCAAGGTATCTGGTGTTCTTGTTCTTGCAAAAAGGCAGAAAGCTGCAGCTTGGAGAAGTCTGAGGCAGTTCTCTTCTGAGGAGTGATGTGTCAGAATGAGGTGAAGAGCACTCCTTGGTCAAGAGCTTAAAAAGCCCTTTTAAAGAAGTGCAGAGCTCTGATAAAGCCAACACAGAAATGCAGGGTAGGTTCGGATCACATCTGGAAGCAGAGATAACGTAGCTGTCCCTCTCCTTCTTAGCTCCCGCTGGTTTCTAATAATCTGCTGCCAATCCTACCCATGTACTGCTGCAGAGTGGCACCTTGTTGAACTGTTTACATTAAAAACACCCAGAATGAGTGTGTAAATACAGATTCTATACTGAGACTAACCCCTCTCTAGTAGCTGCTTTCCAGTCACCCTTCCCCTAAACAGCAGCGAGTTACCTGCAAAGCCCCATGGCCTCTGACAACTCTTCTGCACAGGAAAGGAGCCTCGAGGAGGTGTCAGGGCCTCCTTCTGATCGCAGAGAAGTGAAGTCCGTCTTCCATTGCCTGTTAGTGACAGGCTGGGTGAGGGGCACTTGCGGTCATGGTGTGATTCCCAGGGAAAAGAGACATTTGTGCAGCTGCTTGGATTCTGTGGACAGAAAGCATTTGCTGAATATTGCTGAAAAAGGGTGAGAGATGACATAAAGGTCTCATACTGGGTTCCTTTCAAAGTGATCTATAACCCTGCACCAGCTGATGCTGCTGACAGTATCTGCATCCACCGGTGATATGGGATGATGACATGAAGGATAATGCAAAGTAATAAATGCAGCCTATCTACTTCTCCTTCTTGGAACTGCTTTATCATCTTGGGCTGTATTTTGACTGCTAAAAGTGAATCCAGAGAAGAGGTGGTGAATTTGTTCAGAGGCACCTCCTCTTCTCTTCATGTAGAGACAAAAAGGAGCTAAACTGTGACAGGCTCCAGTAGGAACGTGACAGGATAAACAGCCTCACTAGAATGTCAGTTCAGCTATATATAATCCAGTTGCAGATTACGTCCCTATTTTTCCCTTCTGGCCTCTTAGTCTATGTTGCAATATGAAGTGAATGAGGAAGAAAGCTCAGTGAATTTGCATTTTCAAACGCTTCTAAAGCAACGTAGTTTACTATTTATCGCATGGCGATAGCTATAATGTCCATAAGATGGCAGCAGAAGATTTATAATGGTACTTTAATCTGCATTGATCAGGTGAAAATCGAGCTCCTCCAGTTCAGCAGTAAATTTCGTAATCTGATTTGTGCATTCAGATACCCAGAGGCCATAATGATTTCAGCTCATATAAAGAACTGGTGACACAGAGCAGATGACATGATCAAGGCCTTCATGTGCTTCTTCCCAGAAAAAAAATTTACTAAAAGGGAGAATAAAGTACAAAACTAACAGAAATGTGCAGATATAGACAGGAAGCTTGATTTTCTTTTTTAGCAAATAAAACCATACAACAGCAAAACCCCTTACTTGTTAGTATAGCAAATTAGGATTTCACTAATCTCTCTAGTATTTTTCCCATCAAAAGTTTCACTGACCACTTTGTTCATTTTCACTAGATGGCATTCAAAGGAGAGTTTTGCTGTGAGCAGTGAAGCCCCATCAGTTTATGGGGTCCCAGCTGTTTGACCATGACAAGCAAAGGTACTTATTAACTGTGTTCTCCTTCGCCGAGGTCAGCACAGCCAGTGCAAATCATAGCAGCTTGTCAAACGAGATGCTTGCACTCACAGGGGCAGCTGTTTCTGAGGACTTATCCTGTGTCCTTACTTCAGGGCAAGGTCTTTCAGAGAAATGCTGAACTCGGAGGATGGTGAACCAGGAAAAGCCAGGCTTTTGCTTGCTGTCACCGTGTACTGGCGCCGTGACCTGAATTTCAGTGTAGTCACTTCTGATTCACACTGGGGCACAGGAGAGGAGAAAGAAGACTCATGCACCCAGATCCTGCTCCTCAGGGTGCATAGGACCAGGCTTTACCTTCCAGGTGTCTCTAACTGCAGACAAAGGTTGTACAGAAGAACAGAGAGAAGCAGCACACCAACCTGCTTTACATAAGCACTGTTTATTGCAGTCAGCAGCTGGGGATGGCTGCACCAGCTTACACACAACCACAGACATTCAGTCTTCCTCAGTCTCCAGAGGCTCAGCAGTCCCTGACCTCAGAGAAGGGATCTGCCATCTATCTCTCAGGGAAGGAAAGCTGACAGAGCACATGAAGGGACGCTGTGCAGAAAGTTGCTAAGGTATAATATTCATACAGAAAGACAGAATGAAGCAGTGCAGAAGAAAGAGGATATGTATGTTAATACACACATATGTTTATACATATATATATATCAGAGAGATACCAGCTGCCTTGAATAAACCAAATGCTGACCCAACTTCAATCTAACCTTGAACCACTTTTCTTTTTATTTCATAAATTCTATTGCTTTTTGGTTTTTTGCTTGCTTTTTTTTTGGAACTGTTCAGACACTTTTTGTTTCAAGCATAAATGCTAAAGCATCAGAGAGGATCAGATTATTTTTTTGTTCTGCTTGGGTATGTTCAGTTTCACCAGAAACCAGCTGTAACAAAAACAATAAAAGATTTCCAAGTTACTTTTTACAGTCACCATACAAACAGAAGGGCTCATCTAAAATGACTCCTTAAATATACCTTGGAAGGTTTATCTGTTATGGATATGCAGGCTAATTTTGTGACACAATAATCAGAAAATTGTACCAGAATTGGATTTCTGGCTGTGCAGTAGTATTTCCACACTTTGATGCTTACAGAATGATCCTATACTGACACATATTTATGGTGATTATTCCACCTAAAAATACTGAAATTTCCCAGTCACCGTACTGGGAGGCAGCTGTTCCACCTTCTTCCCAGTGAGTGTCCCAGCATCAGATTTGTCACATTTACATACATTCTGACATTCTCCTGTAATCCTCCTGCATTTTGTAGATGAGGACAAAAGGTGCTGTTATGCTTCTAGGGTGTACATTGATTTTCTTGAGAGGAGTCACAGTTTTTTCACCTACTGTGTCATGGGGATTCAAATAGGAGGAGGCAAGGCAGAGCCTTCTCAATCATTTCTGGTGAAGCTCAATATACCACAGAAGATGACTGAAGAGAAACATTTTTTGATTAAAGGAAGAAAGTAAATGAAAGCTCAGCAAGTGGCATAATTATTGCCTTGTTCTAGCTGGTCAGGGAGACTACTGAAGAAGGCCCCAGTTTCGATGATTTTCTTCCCTCCTTCCCACTCGCAGTCTTCTTTCTTCTGTGGGGTTCAGAGTGGTCCCAGACAAAACAAATGAAGTAACCATCCCATCCTCAGTATCTCCCAAAGAAACGGTTGTAGGCCATGGAAAATCCTATCTGGTCAGAGAGATAGTCACAGGGTGGGTAGTTTTCACAACGCTCATGCATCTGCTCCATCGGGCTTTTGTAATACTCAAAGTACCTGGAGTAGACAGAGAGAGAGATGCTATTCTGCAGATTCAGTCGATGCAGTTGGGAAGGTTTCGCACCCCAGGCACTGACATGAGGAGAGTGATTCCCCAGGGTGGAACAGGGGACTTCTCATGGTGAGTTAAACATCTGCTGACATAGGTATGAACTACTTGATTAATGCTGGGAAGAGTTGAAATTCAACCCAACTTAAAGCAATTGCTTTTGAGGTTTTATCAGCATAGGAGACCACAGAAGCAGTTAGGGGTTTTTTTGTCCCCAATCCCATTTTCCAACTACCCAGAAATCCTTTTTTGTTGTATTATTATTTATTTTATTATAGATTTATTTTATTATTTCCTGCTTACCTTTATTTACACCCAGTTTCTTCTCACTTTCTCGCTAGCCACTATTATCCTTTGGCTTAAGCAGTTTCTTCTCATGATCCTCACTTTTGTTGTTGACAGCAATACTGTCGCCACTCAGGCTGTGTTTTGCCAGACTAAGCAAGGCCAAACCTTTTAGTCTCAGCTATACACTCTGGATGCCCTTCTCAGCTCTTCTTCTATGTTTGGTTAATCTTTCCTGAAGACTGTACACACCACTACAGGACACCCACTAGCATCTCATGAACTGTTACTTTATTTCTGTATTGGAAATATCCTGCAGCACCCTTGAATTCAATTTGTTGCATCCATATTTCCAGACTAACTTTACTTCATGATCAAATAATATGCTGGGATATTTGTCCACCTCAGTCCTTCCTGATTAATACTTATAATAGAAGCTATTTTTAGCTTTATTTGTTATCCCACCTGTAAGGGGGTAGTCAGTACAGACAATACAGTTGCTGCTACTGATTTTCGTCTTGTTTTTAATCAGTGCAGGTTTCAACATTAGCCAGTTCCTCTGCTAGAATACTCTGATCCTCTCCTCTACAGATAGGGCCTCCCAGTCTTCTGTTATCTAAAACCAACATTGTCCTTCCAGTCCAAAAATGGATTGAATAAAATTTCTTTTGCACAGGCCTACATGAGACAGTGGCTGAACAACCTCTTCCAGGAAATTCATGAAGAACATTCTTGCACGACTTCAAATTTCTCCAGATGTTTATATCTAGGATTTCTCCAAATCTTTGTGCCTAGGATTTCTGCACAAATATATGTTGGATCTACAGCTTCAGAAAGAACAGCTATTCTGACATAGCTTCATCCCTGCAGCAGAAGTGTGCTTCCTTTGTAGGGAGCCAGAGGCAATGACCAAGGCTTTGTGATACTCATTATCCTGGAAACTGGGTTTGATGACCTTGCAGGTTAGAGCAGCTTCTAACTTGTATCCTGCTGTCCCCATGGCTAAGCTCAGACAGCTAGTATTGTCTTCCTCCTTGGGAGGAATATCAGAGTCCAGCTCTGAGGTCTCAAAAGGATATTTACAAAAAAAGAACCATTTATCTATGAATAAGTGTTTCCTACAGCCTTTTTGCTTCAACACATGAAGGTAATAACATAGATGTACAACAAATTAATGCTTTATCATGTCCTGTTGCCTTCCCACCCACTCTTCAGAACAGGTCCAGAGTCCAGCTCTCAGCCTGACTCGTGGTTTGTTACCGTTCATACAAACTGGATCTCTTCTGCCTCTTCACCAAGGCATTGGCAACTTCCTTTTTAATCTTGATGCCTGCCAAGAGAGAACACAGCAGGTTAGAGATGCAGGGCCATGATCTATGAAAAACAAAGACCAGTCTAACCTCTGAAAATGGACAGTCTGCTCTCTTCACAAGAAGATGACTGCCACAAACCATCCTAATTGCCCGTTCATCTCTCCCCACCCCACTGTCTACTCAAAGCCCAACAGCTAGGCTCCCTCCTCACTCCAGCCTGCACATCTACATGGAGCAAGAGCCTTTTCTGTCATAAACTAAATTTGCTTATCACACAGCATGATCTGAGTCCATAGTAAATGTGCAGAAGGCACAGTCATGACAGCATAAAACATGAATAAGGAGAAAATTAAGGGAAATGGCACCTTCTCTCCCTAGCCTGCTTAACTTCAGAGTCTTAGCTTCCTTTCTGTGTTTTGACTGAGATCAAGAATGATGTGGTATACCAGCCACCAGGCCTTAAAAATGCCTCTAATGAGCCATAAGCAACAGGCTGCGCATGAAAATAACAATGCTCACATCCGCAGAGTTCAATGAAAGGTGAAAGGTATAAAATAATGACAGTAAACATCACCTAGGGAGAAGTACACCCAGGATGTGCAAAGATCCTGGTGTTCAGGACTTGGGGAACATGTGAGGTCTTTCTGCCGTGACAGCATTTGCCCCTGGTCTCCGCTAACACAAGGTGTCAGCACAGTGGCCTGCTTGCCCCCTTGAATTTGTGGTTGTGCAAACACTGGGGTGCTGTGGAGCACCTCACAAACAGCAGGTAGAGCCACTTCACCTCCCACCTCCAGCCAGGGCTCAGCCCAGCACAGCACAGCCTCCATGGACTCACACCAGGAAAGGTGTGCACAGATGCCAACACACCAGCAACACCGGCAGCTGCACACCAAGACATGTTTCAGCAGAGAAACTGGCAAATTGTCACTGCCTCTGGGGAAAGCAATTTCTATGACCTCTGCCTGTGGGGAGATGGTGGGGTTTGTGCCCTTCTCTCATCATCTTGGGGTGTTTAATTGTGTTTCTGTTTGGCAGGGGAAAGGTGCCCGCTCTAGAGCAAGCTGAGGTTTAGACTGGATCAAAATACAAACTACACGTAAACTGTCAATTAATGAGCTGTCAGAAATCACCACATTCCCCTGAACACTCTTAGCATTTTTTTCTCTTTCCCAATCTGTGTTCGTATTGGCTCACTGGAGAAATACTGGCTTTCATGTTCCCCAGCAGCAATGTTATCCTTTAAGGTGTGAGAAAAGAGAGACAGACAAGAATGAGGGGGATTTTCCATACATATTCCTGCCAGGATCAGATGGCTGCAAAAGTTGTGGACATCCCAAGGTGTGCAAAGCCACATGTCCCAGGACCTGACAGAGGAGGGACTGCAGCCATTGGCAGCAGCCACGGAAGACACTTGTTCTCAGGCTGTCCAGGCTGTGAATTTTGGCAGGGATGTCACAGCCTTTTCTGCTCTGGGATGCTGTACACCAGACTGGCTGCTCAGCAGACCCAAAAGAGGGGCAGGGTCTGCTCCCTTAACAGGCTGGGAACACAAGCATGTTGGCTAGGTCTCCGAGGCCAGCTCAGAGAGGCAGGGACATTGCCATGTTGTCCCAATCACATCACCCTGTTTCACAGAGAGCAGATGCATCCAACTGCTAACAACCTGCAGGACTCTTGTGTTTCCTGGGGCCTGCTCAAGGGTTGTGGAGATGCAGGCTGTGGCACTAGCACACCCAGAGTGATGCTAGGCTGCAGGTGCGGGGAGGCTGACCTCCATCGTAGCTCCTGTCCCAATGGCTGTGAAAGGCAGCCCCTCTGCTAGAGGTGCTCCTGCACCTCAGGGACTGAACCGCTGAGGGAGCAAAAAGGGAGCAGCTGGAGGAACTCAGCATGGTTCATGTTCATCCCTTGAACCTGTCAAAGGGAAATAGAGAAGCAGATGCAGGAGAATGGAGCTGAGCATCCATCACAACAATATACTCACTGGCAGCGCTGGGAGATCCTGAGGGGTCTTTAGGATCTGGAAGACAGACAGGCAGCAAGGACTTTGCTTGTGAAGCCTCCTCCTCTACTCCACTCTGTAACTGAACCCCTCTGCCTAATGGCTGGGTCCAGCTCCCCCCACTTTCCCAGAAGGTCTGTTCCTTCCAGAAAGGGTTTTATTATCCCTCAGCATTTAGAGGTAGACTACTCCGCCACAGCAAAATTCACCCATTATGCCTGGATTTGTTTAATTTCAACTTCCTCTGAGCCAAATTAAAGGACACAGTAAACATATAACCACCGTGGAAGCTGGAGGAAGACCTTCCTCCTTTTCCCTCCCCACCCTTGCTAAGAGCAGGGACAGCTAGACCTAGGGGACCATTTGTGCAAAATCCCAGATTTGGACAGAACCTGAAGATAGCTGAGCATCTCCTCTATCTTTGGAAAGAAATGTTTCCGTAATTCTAGGGAGAAATCACAAGCTGTTAATAGAGAAGAGAAATAGGGCAAAAAATTCGGAACAACTCTGTCCTTATAACTTTCTGGCTCAGGGCTGAGGTACCTGGCTCACCAGCCCTCCCAAGAGGAATTTACACACTGTATTTCTGTGTTCAGTCCTAATCCTAATCCTTAATGCTCCCTGCAAACACCCAAGGAAGGTGTCCTCTAACAGAAATGGAAGGTCTCCTAATCTTGGGTCTCCCACACTGCCTTATTTAAAATTGTTTTCTTCCAATATTTCCCCATACTTTTTTTCGACAGTGTCAGTTCCACCTAAGACACCATGTATTTGGCGTAAGTGTATTTATGGGCAGCAAGGGGGCTCTAGACATCAAGAAAAAACCCAACTATGCTTAAACAAAAACTGTGTGAAAAGGGTTGTGTGTAGTTCTATTTTTAAGAAATGTATACACTCCTTGGATTTAAAAAAAAAATAAAATTAGAAGTTACTCCAAGGCCATTAAGCATTCCGGAACATAATAATGCCTAAAAAAAGAGCAGATACATACTCAAATGAAAAAGTGAGAAAGAGAGTGATAGAAGGAAAACACTGATCAAACAAAATATATTTGCCAGTACTGAATCATGACATGTCCGATGCCAAGGACTGAACAAAATTTAACTCTGAATGAGATAATACAAGAAAAGACAGAGCTCTCTTCTACTCAGCTTCTCTTTTCCTGCTCTGAAGGAACAACACTTGTTTTTCTGATCTTTCCCCTCTTCCCTCTTTCTTCATCAACTACAGAGCTCCCACTACATTACTGTCTTTTTATCATGAAGTCACCATCACCAAATCACCTTAAAATGTGATGTGCTCTTATTTCAATGGGACAACTCCCTTTTTTTAATAACCAATAAAAGGTGTTTTTTCCTCCAGAAGTTCACCACATCCCACATTTCTCTGCAGGCGAAAGCTTGACTTGATGCCTATCTCTGTGATCCTACAGCACTCCAGGGCTGGCAGGCACAAAATCCCCCTCCCCGCGGTCAACACAAATCTGCCTGCAACTCAACCCACTTACTGAAAAGTGAGCATCCAGCATACCTTTGCCAGCTCACCTAAAATTTTCAGATTCTCTGCAGCAATTCAATGGTGCAACTGAGGGGGGGGAGGAGCGGGAAGGATGTCTGCCAGTGGCAGAAAGTGCCCAGCAAGAGATGAGGCTCTCTATCCTCAAGCCCTCTCTCATCCAGGACTGTGTCTCTCAAAGAGAGATCTGAAGTTGTGCAATGACTGGCTGTGCACCTCCTCCCCACCAAAGCTGTGTCGAGCAGTGCTCCCGAGAGCCTTCCCGGGAAGACGTCCCCTTACCTTGCTCACAACAGCAGAGCGCTGCCAGGACCAAAGTCACGATCAGCAGTGCCAGCAGACTCCTCATGTCTTCTTTGGCTGCACTAGTCTCATTAACCTCAGAGCTTTCCTGGAGGTTACTGAAGTTCTCCAGAGCTTGCTTTCAGGCAGCAGTTTATATCCTGTGATCGCCTGGAGAGCTCTGGGCTCTGGCTTGTGTTCCTATGTCTGAGCTCCAAAACAAAGCCTGTTCTTTGGGCCAGGAGTTACTGGGCCCTGGCAACTGTTTTGACATCTGTCTCAGGACTCATGGCATTTCCACATTTTATCTGAGGTTTTCAATGGGACTGTTGAAGAAAAACAACTGGATAGAAAAATCAGTTTTATTACAAACCTCAAAGTCATTCAGCTTCTTGCCGGAAAGCCAGGGGAGAGACCAGCACATCCTGACGTACAGCAGCTCCTTTTGTGTGATGGAGCTCTCTCACATGGAAAAGCAAATGAGCCTGAACCCGATGGTGACCCTTTTCCCCACCCCATCCTGACCCATTCTCTCAAAGGTAAAGAAACCAATGAAACAGTTTGCATAGGGCAAACACACAGTAGTTTTTTTGCTTCAGACTGTTTCAACAAACCACTTCGAAGAGCTGAGATTTTCATACTGTTGGGATCTTTGGTAGCTAGTTTCAGGGAAGGTCTTTCTTTTTTCTTCCTGGAAATCTTCCTAGTATGGAAGCTTGGCTTCTCTTGTCTAAAAATCAAATGAACTTTGAAATTCCAAAAGTGTTTTATTCTTCAGGACTTGAGTGGCTGTGGTTGCTTGGTATGTGAAGAGCCCAGCATGGGCTCTTCTACATCCTGTCTGCCATTGACCCCATACTCCCCAAATCCACCAGCCTTGTTCCCAAAGCCATGTCCCAAACACAGCACATGGTTCATGTTTTCCTCCGCCTCACATTCAATCCTCCTCTGCCCCACATGCAGGGAACAAATCCAAGGGTTACAGAATTAAAGCCTAAAAGGCTCCCAAGGGTAGTCCCTAGAAACACTGTCTTTTAGCTTAGAGAAATTTCAGGGGTTTGTTTTTTGGTGTTTGTTTTTTTTTTAAACAAAAAAGGTTTAACCCTTCTACAGTCAAAAAAAAGACTGAATATATATGCTAACAACTTCCAGAAAAAAGATCTTAAAGACCAACAGTTTAAAAATAAATAAATATCTAAAAATAATAGGAATTCTAGGAAAGATATGCTTCCAAAAGAAATCTTGACAAAATATAAATATACAATTCTAGTAATCCAAACAGCTTTACTTCTCTTCCCAACTTTTCCCAAGCTTTCTAACCAGCATATAGCCTCTTAAACATGTTTGGTTATTGCTTACACTAATGAAATCCCACAGAAATCTCTGGTATTATTCATTATTTACACTCATAAACCAGAGATTGGATTCACCAGGTATTTCTGGACACAGACTCAGACAGCACTAGCCCTGCACCTTCTGTTTTGGTAGTGCCACAGTGTCAAGTCAAACCCAGACACTGCAGACTTGTTGACTTGAGGGTATGAAAGTTTTGCTTTGGCTGGTGATCATAAGATTCACCTACTTGGGAACATGCAGAACAAGTGTGGGTACAAATATGCCTAATCCGTATGGCTTTTTTTCCTTAAGCTCATTTATCTCTCACTTTTTCCTTTGGACAAAACTTTAGCAGCTGTCAGGGTGGAGTTTCCTATCAGACGTGTTTTCAATAAATGAACCACATTTCTTTCCAGAAGTTCATCCTCAAAGCTGGCAAAGCCTTGAAGCCTATTTTGCAAGAAGAAGCATCTTTCTAATGTGGCAGGTAAATTTGGCTCAAGACTTAATTTCACAGAACAGTCAACAATTTGATTCTTTATTCCTCATAGCTTTTGATAGCATGCCATGAGTCTTTCCCACTTCTATAATTTGCAGGTGCCTGTGGAAGCCTGGAGATGCGAATATGGAAACCAGCTGTGCTGAGCGGAGATAGAAGAAGTTATGTCTCCTACACACCCCACACCAAGGGGTGTCTGAGCTGCTGTGGCTGCTGACCAGCCCAGAACACTACTGAATTCTAGGGCATGTCAGCACTGATGCCTCTTGGCCTGAGGATAGGCTCTGCAAGGTGCCCTGGCACTGGTGCTGGTGACAACCAAGCAGTGGTCACGCTCACTCCTCAGTGGGCCAGGACGTGCTCAACCACAGGGTCAGGCCACATCTTGATTTTGAATAAGTTACGAACGGTAAAATAAAATTGTTCTAGGTGAACAATGTTGGGCTTCACCCCAAACACTGGGTTTCTTTTATTTTTTTATTTAGCACCTGAAGCTCCTCTTCTTCTTTGGTTTCTGCAGTTTTCTAGAAGACGCAGAATCATACCAAGTGGAAGGAAGGGCGTGAAAGGGGATTCCAAAAGGAAATATGAGCAAAGTCCTGATCATACACTCCTTTCTATAGGAGCATCCTACACCAGGACCTGAGGGTAGCTGGATAGACAAGATGAAATTTACATTTTTTTTCTGTCATTAACTCTTGCCCTAACTTTGTTTTTAAGATTAAACAGGTGCCTTGTGAATTTTGTTTCCCAAACTGAGGAAAGATATTATAGATTTCATTTTCAAAAAGTGCATCTCACCCTGCCTTCTGAACCATGTCATTTTAAGATGTCTTAAAACTGGGAACTGAAATTTGCCAGTGACCTCTAAAAGAAAGCACTTGTAGACCCTGGAAAAAAAAACATTGTAGATCCTTTCAAACTCATGTGATTGCAAGGTAGTGACTTTTTTCTGTAATCTTTACCAGATTGTATGATAAACAAACTCAGGTTCTTCATGGAAAATTTTACCACCTTCCCCCCCCAAATAAATACTGTGACTCATGAGAAGATAGTATCAAACCAGCGATTTATTGTGTAGTAAACACCCACATCCTGAACTCTCTCTGATCTCTGCTACATCAGCCCAACGCTAATCAACACAGTGTAGGAATCCATGGCTACATGGGAGAGAAGCAGCAGGCAGGATAACATACAGGGACACAAGCAACAGAATATGTTTCAGAGCCATTGCATTTTTTGGGAGGATACCCTGGGCTCCAGGCCCCAGGGTGGGGACAGGTCATCCTTTACTTAGTCCTCCTCCTCCCAAAATAGTGCCTGTAAGCAGCAGCATAGCCATGGCGAAAGGCGTAGAGTTCGCAGGGGTAGTAGTCCTCGCAGATCTCCCTCTGACGTTCCTGGGGCGCCTTATTACGCTCTCTGATCCTGCAAAAGTAGGAGATGAGTGGTAAGTGCTGTCATCTTAAATATCTGTCTACAGCCCTTTCCTGCCCCACAAGCCCCCACCACAATTAAGGGTCCATCACCAGATTCCATCATCCAGCTACCAAGATGCTAGAACACCAGCTTCTGTGTTCACCGCACCCAGGGGTGAGATGTGACTACAATGGGAGCATTTTGCCTCCCCAGGTAACATTTTATTTCAGGGCTAAGGTGGTGGGGAAAGGGGGATGGCTCCTGCCTCAACGTGAGGAAGAGTCGTCCTTTCACAGCCCCTCCAGCCTGCTGCCTTCAGCTCTTCTGCTCTTCCCCAAAGCTACGCATGGAACAAAGACCTGAAACATCCTGCAAAGGGGCCATCTGGTACTGTGGAGAGATTTGCCTTGACACCTCTCTAAGAGATGATTCCTGTGCTTCAGCCTCTATTTTCACAAGCTCTGCATGAGGCATGAAACCGCCTCTATCTGTTTGCTGGTTTTTTTTATAGATGCCTTTATATATGAGGCAAGGAGGCCCCCAGATGATTTAGAAAAGGTCAGGTAAATTCTGCATGAGGGGCGAAGACTAGAACAAGATCTCAAGCTGAGCTTCCTTTCTGCCCACCCCACACTGATTCCCTGTCCTTCTGTTGATGTTTCCTTCAGGCAAATGAAGCAGAGCCCTCCTAGCACGACTTGTCCTCAAACACAAGGACTCTCTCTCTGCTGTCTGAATTCTGGCTTCTCCCATGGCTGGGGACTTCATGGGCACCTCGCACTGAGATAGGGACTGAGGCTTCTCAGAAGTCACCGTGGCTTCCTCACCTAGTACCAGCCTGTGCCTAGCAAGGAGAGACCTCTCCCCACTCCAGTCCTCAGTGTCCTGAGGCTATAACATACCTCTCCTGAGAAACGGCTTCTACTCTCCGGTCAGCTTGTATGAAGTCATTGGCCCTTCGCCTGTTGATAAAGGGATCTGAGAAGACAAGGAATTGTTCAGAGTAGATAGACAATTTTCAAGGCCAGATTTCAATAAAAACTAGCTTGTACATTTGTGGCAGCCTCCTTGTCTGCCCTCCCATGCACAGGGAAACCCAGGACCTTTTAATATTCCCTGCTGTCCACCCCACTCGTTCGTGCACAGGCTCTCCCTCTGTCTTGTGCTGCCTACATGGAAGTGCATATGCTGCTCTAGCTCTGCTGTCACTCAAGCCACCCAGGGGACAGCTACTGTGATTTTGCTGCCACAGCCCCTCTGAGTGAGTGGAGCATGGCTAAGAGGTAGGTGCCAAGCTGTGCAGACGGTGGGAGATCTGGGTATGCTCAGTAGAAGTAGTAGAACCATGATATTGTACGTAAAAATAGGGAGGGACTGAGTAAGCCTATCTGCCTCCAAAGTTAGGCAGTCACTGAGCAGTCTGTGTGGCAGTTTTGGACTGAGGTGCCTGAAGGTCCCTTCTGTCCTTTGTGAGAAACATCACGGTCCTATTGCAGTGTTCAGGAGGCTGTGGACGTCTTTGGCATTGGCTCCCACACGTGCCTTTGTGCTTCTGACCAGCTGTTTTGTGAAGTCCTTCTCCCAGATGGTCTAATTTCTCTTTAGTTTCAAACCATCTGTTGTCTAACCCCTCCAAGTCATTGCTTATTCCATGGTGAGACTCTCCACCCTTTCATGCTTCTCCTGTGACACTGTCTTCCAGACCAAGGATCCCCCCTGCCTGCACATCTCACCAGCTCCTTCCAAGGTGCTGGGAGTAAGACTCTCCCTGCCCTTGGGGAAGTACAAATCATGTCACTGGCTTCTGCAGTACCTCTTTCTGTGCTCTTCACAGAGCTTTATGAGAAATGTCCTTTTCTAGTGTCACTTAACCTGTTTTAGGTGGATGCAGCAGAGATCTAAGTTCATGATTCTTTGTTTTCCAATTCTCATTATATTCTTTGCAAAACAAATTGGTATGCACTTGTGCTCAAACATTTGAAGTCTTTCCTTAATTCTCTTCCTGTTCATCCTGCAACTCCATCACCCAGTAAATTCAATTTCCCCGGGCTAAGCAGTTCTGCCTATTTAATATCCACAGTAAAGTACAAGGAAATGGTCTTGGAGATGTCTGTAGCACACTTAAAATTCAAGAAAATAGTAAAGTGGTATCTTACAGAGATACTCATGGGATTCCATGCTCTCATGGGACTCTGGGGAAAGAAAGAGTAAAACGTGGTAAGACACTGTATTGATGGGATTCACAGTCTTTCACACACCACAGATCAATAGAACATGCACACAGAAATCAGAGAATCCAGGTTTTAAGGCTCTTATTTAAAAGAAATAGAAAGGGATCAGTGGTGTGAACTAGCATTTATATGAGGAGTTTAGGGTGTTCAGAAATTTAGAATGGAGCAACCTGGTGTTTTAGCCAGGACTTCAAGGCTTGTTCTTCACTCTCTTGTTCCTGACACTACAGTGGATATGATCCCTGCTTACCTTCAAAGCCTGCATGTGTGCTTAAGGAATGGATTAGCACAGTGAGATGTGCTTGATTCTTGCATGAAACAGCATCTTAATTCCATCAGTATGGAACTGTGTGCCTGACAGGAAAAGGGGGCTGATATTACAAAAGGAGAAAGGAAAATCTCCCCATTAACAAGGAATAATTAAGAATAAGAATTCTTATTGTAGCCTAGACAATAGAGGGGAAGAAAGAGGAGCATCCTGCAAGGTGAGCTGGAACAGAGAGGAAGGGGCTGAAGTGTCCTGGAGCACAAATCACAATGGCTGAAGCTGGCAGCTCTGGAGCAGGGCTAGGAAGGTCTTACGCAAGGGCAGAAAAGCAGGCAAGAGATCAATTTAAGAGAAAAGAAGACACAAAGCTGAATAAAAAACATCTGAACACACCCAAAGATGTCTGCAGGTTTGGAGTTATCACTCTACCCAGTAAAAAAGGTCACCTACCATAGCAAGTAGCAGCCATCACCAAGACAGCCAGGAGCATAAGGTTGATGAGAGTGCGCATCGTGCCAGTGCAGGGAGGAATCTCTCACTGTCTCTATCGCTGTGTCTCGCTCTCTTCCCACTGAGGGCAGCTGGAGATCCTTGGCCGCCTGCAAAATTAGCAGTGGAATGTTTATTATGAAAACAGAACCAGGAGGGGGCCCATGAAAGAGCCTAGGGAAGGCGAGGGCTGGCTAATACACACTCTTTATGGAGCCATTACAAAACATCCTCTATTAGCAGATTGAATCGAGTTTTGGGAAGGAGGGGGCATGCCCCCTTCCTCTCCCAGTTCAGGGATGGAGGCTGTAATTCACAGGCAAGCATGTCACTAGCACTCCACGCTCAGAAAAGCTGGCCTGCACAAGTGGGAGGAATTTCAGGGGCTGCCGGGGACCTGGAGGGAGAGGTGTGTGCTGATCCCAAATGTAAATGTTTGCTGTTCTAATTTTTCCTCTCATGTGCCCTCTTTGCCCTCGCCATCCTCTGTCTGGATACACTCAGCCCAAACAGTTCTGTCAGCTTTGCCGATGAAGACGTAGAGAATGAGGCTTTAAAAACTCCCTCTCCACTCGGCCCCCCTTACTCCAGCTGTCTCCTGCTGCAGTCCCACCTTGCCAGTCATCAGAGGAGGAATGTAACCCCACTGCCCCTTCTCCTCTCCTTCTTTACTGCTCCAGGAGTGACAAGCAGCAACCTAGAAGAATCCCTTCCGCTGGAGGGATCACGATTTTTGCATTGAGATGACAGCAGCACCCAGAACTCTATCCCTGCATGTTCTCACTGTGGTCCTGACCCTACACGGCTCTTCCAGCCCGAGGGACAACATCTTGGTGAAGGCAGAAGCAACCATATCTCTCAGAACTGCTACCTCTCTAGTCTAGCACTAGCAGTCCTTGCCCCACAGGGCACCAAAGTCAGATGTCAATGCAAGGCTTTTCAGCTGGGATGAATCTCCCAGGCCAGCAGTCTCTGGGAGCTTTACCTCACCTTCTAACAGCCAAAGAGATTGTCTGGGACCAGCGTCATGGACAGCAGTGATGGACAAAATATGGGGTGTTCACCTCCAGCTCTGAGCTACAGTAGGAGGGAGCAAAAAATGAGTTGCAGAGACGGCCATCCCTGCTGGGTGAAAAGCAAAGGGAAGTAGTTTGCTAGCGGCAAGACAGGGAGGGAACGTGGGTACCCAGTGCCTACCAGCCCTCCCTCATGGCAGTGGTGGGGCTGGGACCATGTACACTGCCCGGGGATGAGCCTAGGGCACAGTAACCATGGTTCTGTCTGATCCAAGCCATGGTGACCACCTGTTTTGTCCATGTGTACATGCAGGCATCAGGATTTCTCACAGGCAGGGTGTGGACTGAGGGCACTCTGGGTGCAGACCATTCCCCCCAAGCCAGTGTGGTGTTGTCACTGGTGTCACCTGCAGAGGCCAGTCTGCGGAACCACACTGCAGGTGACACAGCCAGGAACTACAGGGACAGCTAGGCAGAGCATAACACTTCCTCAGTGGGAAATGAAATTTCAGTGAATAAGATTACTCCGAGCTTTACAACTTACCCTTTCAATGCCAAACTCATGGCTCTTGCCTGAAGTCTGGGAGAGAAACTGAACAGGGCCTTCAACTTCAGACTAAAGAGAAAGAATTGTCTTTCTTCCCCATTAGCCCACCCCATGTGGACAGCAGCTCAGTCCTGCACCATTGATGCCCTCCATACCGTCCACGTCCTGCCCATCCAGTGCTCAGCCTGAGAAGAGGAGGAGAACTAGGTTGTGCTGGGGCAAAAGCCAGGAGTCTGCTATAGACACAAGGTCAGAGGAGAACTGAGACTTTTCTTCTGTCCCTCCGCACCCTGCCACTCCAGACTCTTTAAGGGAATTCTCTGCTCTGGGATTGTTTGCATTCCTTAGAGCCCACGGTTTTGGAGTTAGTGTTGAATGTGGATTTTACAGGTTTCCTGAATGTCTTGTACACTCTAGGAGCTCATGTGAACTGCCAAGAAAGGGAGGCTTGAGGGAGAGGCTGGAGGAGAGAGCCCAGGAGGAAAGCAGTGGGGCACAGAAAGGAAGGTGCTGGGAGTACATTGGAATGAAGGTAAGGCTGCACAGTGGGAAACTCCAACACGCTTCCCAGCCAAACCCTCTTTATTTATCTGTCTTCACTCAGGGCAGAGCACTCTGCTCCCTGGAAGGCTCTGCTCCCAATTCAGCGGACTCTGATCCCAGAAAACCTGGAGCATCCCCTGCCATCAACCACAGGAGAAGAGCCACAAACACCACTTTAACCCAAATATTTCATTTATCACCACAGAGGCAATACGTTTTCCAAGAGATGAATGAGCATGCCAGCTGCACAGCCCTATACCAAAAAGTGTCCTTCAGGGAACACTTTCTCTTGCAAAAGTATGTCTCCTTTCTGCTCCTCCTGCACTCCATACTTCTCCAGCACACATCTCGCCTCCCCAGCACCAGTGTGCTGCCCCAGAGATAACACACCACACAGCACAGTGAGCCCAATCCCCCTGCTTTCTAGCAGCATCCACTGGTTAGAAATACAGAAAGAGGAACTAAGATTAATTCCTTGAAAATGCCAAGGAAATCTCTGCAGTCCCCCAAATAAAGGGGAAGATCAGAAAAGCAGCCCTCTGACCTGTCTCCTGCTGGAGTGGAGAATCACAATGTTATGCACATCACAGCAACCACTCCTAACATTTTGCAGCTGTGAAGCACCAGAAAAGCATTAATAATGAGCAGCCGTCCAGGAAAAGCAAGGCGGCCCCTGCATACTCACTGAGCCGTCGCTTCCCCGCCAGCCTGCAGCTCTTGTCTGAGGGGGCAGCTCTCCCGGCGTCCTGCACCCTGGACTGAAGAAGAGGGGCCTTTTATTTATTAACATTGATCAGTGACTCCTCCCTCTTCTGTCTCCCACTCTCGATCCACCCCCAGGCTACCACCTTCTCTGTCAAAAACACCTTCTGCCCACAGCCAGGAAACCAACATCCTGAAGGAATGGAGCCAAGAGGGAGAGGAGAGAGCCAGAGCAGACACCAGGGGCTCATGGGGGCACAGTCACATCCAGGCTGCCTTTCTGTGCCCAGGAGCAGTGAGTGAGCAGAGGTCTGAGGACAAGCTCCAGTGTCCCTCTGACATGCCCCCCCTTCCACTCCCTCCTTCCCTGGCTGTGCTCTCACTAGAGTCATGCTTCTGGCCAGGGCACCTTTTCTTCCACAGGGAGCAGGGGGCCCGGAGCCTTCTCCCATCTTCTTTCATGCTCCTTTTGCAACTGTCTGATCCCCCCTCCCAATGGCAGGCTAATGTCAGACTGAAAACTTACGTAACAACGGTGTCTGCTTTTGAAGGCAGCTCTGAAACTTCCAAAAAGTGACAGACTCTCTGAGGCAAAGAGCTGGCTCACACAAACCCAAGCCCTTGACATGCACCCTCTCTGCCCACACCAGACCCACAACTGTGCTGGACAACATGTCAGACAACCCAGGACATGTGCTTGCTGGACTGGGCTGTTGGGCTTCTGGCCCTGCCTGCACCTGAGCCAAAAGCACACATGCACCACGCTGGGAGGCTGAAACCATGCAAGTAGCAACCTGCAGCAGGGCTCTCTCACTCAGCAGAGATCCATGTCTGGTGCATGCTCTGAATGGGTGCTGGCAGGTCCAGTCCTTCAGTAGGGTAGGCAAAGCATGAGGGACTGAGCTAAGCAGAGGTGAGATGGAGAGGATGACCAGCTGCCAGAAACAGTGGCTCAGGAGGTTAAGAAAACCCATCACATCTATTCACTAACCAAACAGCTGGTGAATGTGGCTTGTCTGGTCCAGGAAAAGATCAAGTGTGGCCTGACTTACAGCCTTGGTTGCAAAATGAAAATGATAGCGTAACCGTTGAATTAAATAACCACCAAATGATTAGGACAGAGGTGGGATTTGCTGCACTTTTATAGGACACTTTGTCACCTTACAGCTAACACGTGCATTTTTGACCTATGTATTTTTGCTTTGTTCCCAAGAAAAAGTGAGGGGCTCCTGTACAAGGGTGGGATCTTTAGCTCCTGCAGCACTCAGTGAATTTGGGGAAAGTTCAGACCTACCTGTGGCAACAAGATACCATGTTACATTTGTCCTTGTACAAGCACCTCTTGGACCTCAGGACCTGAGAACAGCAACCCTGAGCTGTCCTCAAGATATAGGGCACATAGTCACGAGCCACCTTTGAAAAGCAGTGCAAAGAGGAGGACATTTCTTGCCCTCTTCTATCACCCTTCGGGGACACCTGAATATTCAGCTATGTGACATGCTGAACCCTGAAAGAAATCAGGAGTCAGAAGATCTGGTCATCCTCATCTACGCAGATACTGGAAAATCTTTGGCCCCAGTGCCATCTGACAAGTTTTTAGTTAAACTGGAGAAAAAGGGGATTAAAGATAAAAATGTGAGATGGAAAGGAACCAGGCAAATGGGGCAGAAGCTTGAGCGGTGGAATGGAGAACTGTTGAGAAATTACTAATTTAATTTCTCTTGGGACTATTTTTGCTGAATTATTCCATTAATGACTGGTTTAAAAAGGGTATACTTGTTGAGGAAGTCTGTTGATAAGACAAAGCAAGAAAGCAACATCAGTAGAAAGGAGGTCTGAGAGCTCATACAGGAGGAAAACAATGACCTTGAAAGCTGAAGTAACAGGAACAGGGTAATACACAATAGCGCAAAGGCAAGGTCTTCCATGGGGATTAGCAGTAAGAATCCTGCTGTAAGCTAAGAGCTCACAGACTGCAAGAAAACAGGGAACAAAAGGAACAACTCTGAACCAACAATCATAAAGTTGATCACAGAATACCTATTCTGAGATGTCTATTGAGAATGTACCAGCAGAGATGGGCACCTGTTAACACTACTGCGTAAGATACCATTGAGACCTCAGCAGGAGTCCTCTGTATGGCCCTGGTCACCAGGTTCATGGAAGAATACCTGTGGGAAGTGGTGTAGATGAGGAATAACAAGGCGAGGTGATTTGCAGTCACCCTCAAAATGACAGACCTTTTCACCATAGCCTGTGGCAGTTACCAAGCCTCTCCTTCCCTGTATTGTCCATAAGGCTTTGCCAGCAGGACAATAGACTATTGATCAGGTTTTGTTTCCAGTACTCCTCCAGAGGCTGTTTCAGAGCCCACAGCTCTCATGATTAAGAGAAGTCCCACTTCCAGCCTCTGTGTCTTTAAGTCTATAATCCATATCCATTGATTCAGTTCATATCCATATCCAGGCCCTCACTGAATGCCCTGCTCATGCCAGGAAAGCATCAGCAGAGTCACTGAGCACTGCAGCAAGGGAATAAACCCTATCAGCTCTGTGACAGAGCACAGCTTCCAAACCTGGGATGCCCAGAGTATCAAGTAACTGGACTCATGGATCTGGACAGCCCTTTCCAAGCTCGCTGCTATGTTTCAGGATGTAAACGCTAGTCAACCACCACATGTTCTATGGCTTAGGAAGCGATTTCTCAACATGATAAACAAGTGCTTTTTGGAACAACTAGTTCTACAGCACATGAGAAAACAAGACTTTATTTTTACTTTTTCATTTAGTCCTAAGTAATACCTAGGAACTGATCCAAGATGCAAGTATAATTGAGCCACTAAGTAACAGTGTCCGAGTATCCACAATATAATTAAAGTCAACAACCTCACGAAATAAATCGTGCTGAAAACTAGCATACTGACACTAAGCTTTAGAAAGGGCGATGTTTTTTAAACACAGGAGTTAGTCAAAAGACTACGAAATAAAAATAAATAGAAGACATTTCAGACATTTAAAGAACTTCATATACATATCTGAACACATGTTCGCTCTGGCAGCAAACTCACTCAGCTACCCAAAATTAACCCTAAAACTAGTTCAAAAGCTAGTTGAATCTGGGAAAAAAGACAGATTTAAACATTTCAAAACTAGATTTTAAAAGTTCCAAAGATTACAAGAAAGGAGGAGCACATAAACAGGAGAAATCTAGTTCACCAGCAACCAAACTATTTTTTTTTTCAAAATAGCTGAAATTATTATTTTCCATTTCAGTGATGAGGTGGGGATAAAAGAGTAATTTAAAAACAAATGGGGGGGAAGGGAGTCCCCCAAAATATTAAACAGATATCTTTGAAATCCGTTTCCACCGTTCCACTGAGAAGAATTTTGCCCCCAGCATTACAGCTTTCTGCAAAAATAGAAGTTTGTAGTGTGAAAATATGTATTGGTTCTTACTGAAACTTCTAACAAAGTGAATCTAAGTATAGTCTTGGGACTATTGCAGAAACCACTGTCTGAAGCTTACAAATAGTGTCAGTCTCCTCTAGAGGAGCAAGATTCCCATACCAGCTCACAGTTATTTTCTTTCATGCTTCCTCCAAAGTTTTGGGCCAGGGTGCATTTCAGAAACCCCCCTTTCCATGCTATGCGATTACTTCCAGTGCCTTTCTCTTGCCCATGGATGGGGACCACACCTGTATGTTCATCCTGAGGAGTGTCACTCTGGACTGTGGGACAATTGGTTGCACAGTGTCCCAGTGCCAAGAAGCGGGACTGAAATTAAACACCATGAAAAGGTCCAGATCCTGCCTCCCTGACCTAATCCAAAGGGTGAGAGGATAATTGTTCTTCTACCTGCAGTGTCCTACATAATGTGGACCTGTCTCCACGTTAGCCACTGCCATAAGGAGGGCTCTCTAACTGGTGAGCTGTGGGGTTTGTGTGGCTGGTTGGTTGGTTGGTTGGTAGACTGTGGTCTTTTTAGCCACTACATTCTGTTATGGGTGGAAAATCTTTAAACTATTGCAATTCAGAGATTAGTGGCCAGACGCAGCCTCACAGCCACAGTCTATGCAGTTGTGATCCTCAGAGTTACTCCTTGTAATCCAACAGACTTCAAAATGAAGCCCAGTGTCCTGGAAAAATCTCAGTCTGGATATAAATACAGGAGCATTTGGGGTCAGCAGTACAGTTCAATGGGAACTCATTGCTCTCCATTTCTGCTTGCTGGAAAAAGCACGCCTGGCTCAAGCCTTTGACTCCAATATTCAGCACTCTCCATGGGATATCACTGAGTTACCTTAAACACTGACTCTGTTTGGCCACGACTTCCCAGAACAGCTGTGTTTGGCTGAAACAATGAAAAAAGATTACTGGTAACGGGAAGTTCATGAGCACAGATGACTAAAATTTCATAGAAGCCAGACCAAGGTTATTTAATTCACTGAGTAAAGCAACCAAAGCATTCAGGGATAAGATCTAACTCTGTCGCTTCCTTTGGCTTCACCTCCAACCACCCGCACATGTCCACATACACTGATCAGCCTATTTCTCTTGCTGTCTGGGAAGGAAGAAAGAGAGAGGATAATGCTAATATTGTTCGGATGTTGAAAAAATTGGCAGAGGCTCCTGTGTGGGGATTAAATAATCCATATAAGTAACTAGAATTGCTTGTACTTCAAGTATCCTATGAAAAACTGAGCAGGCAAACATTTTGAACTCTGGCTACAAAAACAGACCGTGCTTCTGGGTTGCACTTTTATGGGAAAACAGAGCAGAAATCTTTTTACCTTTTCAACCCCTATTCCTCTCGCTTCACCACATGAGCACAAAAATGTCCTGACCTGATTCATTCTTTGGGATCAGATAAGATTTACCCTCCTTATTTCCTGTCCAGACATGCAGAGTGATAAGAAAGCAGCTGTGGTTTCACTCTTCTCATACATCTGGTAAATAAATAATAAAAATAATGCCTGTTTTTATTGGATAGCATCTTAAATCCAAAATCTGCCAGTCCTTGTGAAGCCAAGATTGGACTGAAACATTTCAGGTCTGTATGGCTTGAATGCAGGAGGCTACTGAAATATTTACAAGCATCCCTGTTTCTTTGTTCTATCTCGGGTTCAGTATCTATAGCATCATAAATTTTGTCTTTAGTAAGTAAATAACTTTTTCTGTGGCACACCAAGCCCCTGATTGTGGCCCCTGTTGTCAGTATCTGATAGAGTTCAAAGGAAGGCTAGGGGAAGGGGAAAATGCACGATACCCAGCTAACTGTGAAATGTTGTTTGTGGTGAGAAGAAAGACATTCTTATTCCTTGAAGCATGAAATGTGATTACTCTTATCTTCCTGTGCATAACTACAAATTATATTAATGTTCCTAACTTCACATGCTAGCCAAGTCATTTGACTTGATGACTTAGTAATGAATTTCACACACTCATTATATGCTTTTGGGGTACATATTTACTGTTTATTTGTATTAAATTTGACAACTGATTATTTTTATCAAGAAATTTTGTGTTCTCATAGAGAAGGAAAGAATTTTAAAAGGAGAAGGAAAGATAAATCAGATGAATTTTTATTGCTTTTCAATAGTTTTTTCTTCTTCCTAAAATGGCACTGGACTCCTGAAGTCACCACTTTACCAGGGATGTCTTTTTTATTAACAGTCATAATTTCCTTTAAATTCTAAAAGAAACAACAAGAATAGTATAAGTGGGGAACAAAGGGGAGGTCTGGGTGTGAAAGTACTGGGAAGAAAGGCACAAGAAGGACTACAAGAACAGCACATATTGATGGCACCTAGATTACCAGATCGTTAAGATCCAGCATATTGACACACAGATCCTCCAGACATCCAGATTGGGGAAAATAAAGCACCATTTAAAACAAGATATGTCCTAAATAAGGGACAGAATACACCTAAGACTTAATAAAAAGAAAAATTCAAACGACTAGAGAGGGAGACTCTACAACCTCCCTGGAGTCTCCCTCTCTGGAGATATTCAAGACCCGCCTGGACAAGGTCCCGTGCAGCCTGCTGTAGGTGACCCTGAT
>Ga0181612_130289_pt1 | contig 29435 bp, 11 predicted proteins | sample HoacroProtozoa21_FD_119630 | JGI IMG/M metagenome (GOLD analysis project Ga0181612, IMG submission 119630) | Hoatzin crop microbial communities from Cojedes, Venezuel. Combined Assembly of Gp0051906, Gp0051904, Gp0051908 | reverse complement strand
CAAATGAAATATATCATTCTGAAGAGTGGTCTTTGTGAGATGAACATGCATACTCATAATTCAGTGCATAATTCAAAAATCATCTTGGATTTCTTGCACCTATGAACTTATCAATGATATTTCCTCTTCTCCAGTAGAATCTACCCAATCTTAGCAGATGAGAACCTGGTCTAAAAAATCATTATCTGCAGCAACATTACATATTCTCTCTGCTGTTTACCACACATTTATTGCTTCTGTTGAAACACAGAAGAAAAAATACCAAACACACAAAAGTCAAAAAAAGCTATGAGAATAATTTCAACTGTTACAAGCTGCTTCTTCTAGAGGGACAATGAGGAAAATGGTATATTTCTGTCATGGTCCTCAGTGAATAGTTCAAGCAGAGTCAGATAACACATTAACAGATGCATCAACATACTGAGCAGAAAAAGAAAAAAAAGAATAAAATAAACATATTCATATGTCAGGAACGCATAGCTTTCTATTAATTTATATTTAGGTAAATATTAACTTGGCTGACAGTTACAACCATTATTAGGTTGTGGGTGAAAAATTGAACTTAAATAAATCATTCCAAAATCAGCAATGCTTAACTTGTAATATAGTTTCTTTGTAATTTCTTACCCAGACTTGCATTAAATATTTTATGCTTCATCATCAATCCACTTTTCAACATCTACAAAATTCTAATGTATCTAACCATATTAATTTCATTGGAAAACTGTTGAAATGAAAGAGGCATTTTAATAATGCTTTGCATATCATTTTCAGAACTGTAATCATGAAAGTGAAAATAATTGGGAAACCTACATTGCTCATTCATACTTTGTTGTTTTGCTGTTGTTTTAAGTCATTTAAAGTATTAAAATTTAACTTGGGAAATTGATTACAATGTAATATTATGCTCATGGTAGTAGCACACTGTATGTAACCCGATTTCCTTAACACTTCAAAAACAGAATGGTTCATGTCTCTATTAGCTGTAGTGTTTTTGTCACAGAATCGCTGCGTATTTATTTTGTACGTTTTTCCTGATGTTGCTCAGACTCCTCTTTTTAAATTACATCCATTGACACTAGTGGAAATTATATTAAGAGAGATTTAGATCTTTTTTCTATTAATGCCTGATCTTGTTATCTCTGAGTTTTGGTACTGAACTAATTGGAACTTGAATGAGACCTTTACAATAAATTTTGAAAAGCACCTTTTGACCTCCAGTAGCAAACTTCTATTCTGCTTTACAAAAACTGTGAAGATCTCATGTGATACCAAAGTGACATAATGTCCTTGCTGATGTTGGACACAGATCTAGGTTGGATTCATGTTCAGTAATCCAACTTTTTGTATTCCTATTCTAACAATAAAAAGTTATACGGTAGAGAAGCCCTCTTCAGGCAAGAAAATTAAGCTTTCAGACTGAAGTGGGAAAAGGAAGAAAGCTGTGCTACCTGAGTTTTCCACCAGATATTCAGACTTGGATGTAGACGAGATAAGAGTATTAGCTTCCAATGGAAAATAGTATAGACTTTATTGTGTTTTTAAGACCCTGTTAGAGTGCATAGGTGAACATCTAAATAAAAGAGGGCCAAGAAACCAGCCTCAGCCCTAAGGTCAAATGATACAGATTAACTTACCCATACAGTTTAGGATGAGTTCCCTCTAAAACAGACTGGCCTTATTTGCAGTACATTAATCTTGGTTCCAGTCTCCTTTGTCCCCAGGATAGAAGATATCATTATTATTTTTTATCAATTTAAAGTGTTTAAGATAATATGGCTTGTTACCAGAATGGTGTCTTTGTTCCTGTGAGGTGGAAATATATGTGTTATATCCGGGGAAGCTGGGACAGTGCTGGTAAACAGAAGGTTTGAGGAGAAGGAATAAACCTTACATAGTCCCACTGCTGTTGCCTCTTGGTGGGAGAATCTGGAATGAACTGTTCCCACAACTCTGTCTGGGCTTAGTCTTGGAAAGAGCTAGTTGTAAGGGTCCAAACCAGATTAGTCTGGGCTAATACCTGAGCTGTGTGCCAAGGGCACAGTATTCCTTTGTAACCTCTCACAGGCTGCTGGAGATCTTCCTGCCCTCACTCTTTGTCATGTAGCTAGAATGAACAATTTTTCCAGTGCAACAGGGAAAGTCCTCGGAGTGACTGCAAGTGACTGTTTCTTCATACCTTAGGATGTTTCCACAGTGTAATCTACCTGCTGGCCAGCTGTGTGCAGATCATTGTCTATCTCAGTTTTACACTGCTCACTGCTCTGGTTCCAGTTACAGGAGCTGAAAGCTATTATTACGTATCACCAAAGGACTTTCATTTTCTGTGATTTCTGTGACATTTAATTTTATGTTTCGTTCTGTTTCAGATAATGTGTTTCTCAAATTTGTTTTTATGATGTTCTACTTTTTCATTTGTTGTTATTATGAAGCTAGGTTTTAAAAACAATAATAAAATGTACACCCATTTGTTTCTGTGAAGACTGATCATAACACTTGCTACTTGCTATAAATAAGTTTCTGTGAGAATCCCAGAAGTACTGTCACAAGTCTGTTGTCATGGTTTATTGGCTAATCAGCAAAGAATTGAAGTCTTGATTGGCTTTATTTGTTGGTTGATTGAAACAGTGAGATAGGAAATACTGGACAGATTAATTAATTTGTGCTGGAGAATCCAAACTTAATCTAAGGGATGCTGTCACTTTGATTGATGGGTGTGTAAAAGAAGAGGTGCTTTTAAAAAAAAATCATGAATTGTCATTTTCGTGGCATATTAATACTAAGTTCTTCCTTTTAACTATATATATATTTTTTTTTTCAAACTGCTTCAGGTGGCTGATAAAGGCTTTTTTAGCCTTGTGATTATCTTTTGAAATTATAAAAGCGCCTAAATTGTGATGTTACAATATACAGAAGACAAAGTAAAGAGAATAGTTCCAGTCAGTCACAGCTAATATTTGTTATAAAATGTGACATGAAGAGCAGTGAAAGAATGAACCCTATTTTCACATTCTCATCAACTTTGGAAGGTCGGGATATAGCTTAACTACATTCAAAGCTCACTATTATTTTAAATTAATTGTTACTATTATGCTATGATTTTATATTTTAAGCTACATGTCTGTTGTTTTATATGACAAGCTCCAACTTGAACCCTTTCAGACAGATTGACATATTAAGCTCTTTCATTACCCCCGCATATAAATATTTCGTCTGTAGTTGAGGGAGGAGAAAAAATAAACCAGGAATGGTAAAAGAGATTTCTTGAATTATTGTTTTATAAATATTCAAACCTTTTTTCCTTATGTGACAAGAAATAAAACGAAGAGTTGCAAATTCGTAAATTTGTGGAAGCAACTGTTATACTCTTTTCTCAAAGGCACTGATTTAAAAAAAAAAAAGGTCTATTGTAAAGCACTACAAAATAATTTCTTTATCCAAAAGCTCCGAAGTAGTTATTGAACCAGCTGTTTTCAAAAGTACACAAATCTGCTAAGTTGCAGTTGGGTAACTGTTAAATGTTAAAGCAGTGAGTGATCAGCATATAGCAGATGGCCTGGGAATGGGTTAGAAAATGGCAATGTTAATACCACCAGACTGAGATGTTCATTTGTGCTGTGGTATGTGCAGGCTGGGTGAATAATGAAGGTTCTGTAATAATTGTGTAAATCCCAACATTATTAAATCGATTCAGCTGGGGTTTCTTAATATATCAGAAGCACTTGATGTACTTGGAGAAACACCTCTTCTTTTTGCTAAAGCTGTTCTCATTAACTCATACTGCTTTATTTGCTGTGACCTCAGTGTTCCTGTTTAGTAATGAGTGGAATAAAAATTAGAAATCCTCTTTAACTCTCAATATGAGAGCTGGGAAAATATTCCGGAAACTAAGCACCTATCACATTGGTTTTGTAGGTTGGACATTGTTTGAATTGTACACCTTCTCTTTTAGGATTTTAGAATTCAAAAATTTCTCGTGAGAGGAATGGGGGAAGGAAAATCACAACGTAGACAACAGCCAAAGTTGTTTCAAGCAGGTCAAATAAAAGAGTACATAAAATCAATAACCCCAATAGGTATCTTGCTCAAACAGCTTATCAAAGCTTGCTGCTCCCTGTGTAATGCTAAAAGGCAGAATAATTTTATATAGTTAGGGGGGGACATAGATCAGGAGTAATGTGCTTATACACTTCAAAGAAGTGACCAAAAAAATTCCTGTGTGACAGCCTCCAGCGGATGATCACCTGTGACAGCGAGGTAAAACACGAACCAAAACAAAGCAGAAAGTTAACACACTGTAAACGCAGGCAGATGCACAGCTTGCAGATTGTCCCTGGAGCACCATACCTGGATACATGCAGGTGTTAGAACATTTCAAAACTGTTACCCACCTACAGGTGTCTGCGTCTGTGAAGTGGAAATTCTCTTTACCCCTCAGCTTTTACCACAGATTAGGTGGAAGCTGAAGGCTATTAATACAGTATTACTTTTCACCACCATGGGCAATACGCTGCTCTAGCTGCGCCTGATGAGATTTACGCTGACATCTGTGCCAGGACTGATAGCAGAAACATGGCCCTCTGGATCAGCATGAGGCACCATAAACGATTAACAGCCAAGGCAGCTGGAAACTTCAGTTCTGCCAATTGCTGTCATTGGCTACTACAGACACATCAGGGAAAAACGATAAGGGAAACTAAGAATTTATTAGTATTGTTTCTCTTTTGTAATGGCCCATACTAAAGTCATCAGATAAATAAAGCTTTTAAGTGACATCTATTAATAGTTCTGTTTGAGAACACTGGATAAAGGAAAGCATAGATCTAGAGAAGATACATGCTCTGCTTAGCTGCTAATCAGCGAAATGAACCAAAAGTATCTTGCTATACACAGAAGATGCAATATCTGAGATGGCAGTATATTCCAATATTATTTTACTGCTAAAATTCAAAATGTCTGCATGAAAGAGATGGACTAATATACCCCCTTCCTTAGCTATGAATCTCTTTGTAGAAGTGAAAGTCCCCAGTGAGATCAAGAAAAGACTTTCTACCAATTTTATATAAAGCCACCCCAGTCCCTGCATTTGTGTGAAACAGTTTTCCATCATATGCTGGTGAAAAATGGGTACCCTGGATGGGCAGAATATTAAAAAAAAAAAAAAAGTCAGATTTTGATCTCAGTCACATTGCTATAATCCTGAAAAAGTTGTAAATGTCACTTGAAGTGCCACATGCTTGGCCAAGGGCAGAATTTGCCACTCAGCTTGCAGGACAAAGAGGGACTACAGAGCTCTTTGGAAAGTCTGCGCTTTGCTTAGCTCTACAGGATAGTACAGCCTACAGGAAGTATAATCTGTTTCCAAAGCTTGTTTAGCCAGCCATGCTTAACTAGATTTAAGGATGAGCCCAATTTTACAGGGGTAATAAAGTGATTCTTTCAACAGTCTCTTCCCAACTCCAGCTGCTACTGTAGCAAAAAGAGAGTGAAACTGATAAAAAAGAAGTTCCACCAGAACACCATTATTCTATGCCAATCCTCAAGTATGTTTTCAGATTCCTGTGAAAAGGGAGGGCCAGCACAAGCCTGAGTGCCCCTCAGACTCCCTTATCAGAGTGTAGAGAACTGGCCCTGCATAAAACAGCAGCAAGAAGTGCAAAGATTAGTTTTAACATCTTCACATTTTGTGTCTGTAATACTTGTAAAGAGTGTGAGCTATCCCCCCAGTCATGTCTTTCACAGGAGACTGACTAAATAGCAATCCATAAAGGGTTTGAACACTGTGGTTTATTTAAGAACCAACAAAAATAGTGCTTCTGCTCTATTTGATTATTGAATGCACTCAGTACCCCCCAGCATTACTCAGTCTTGCTTTCCCTTCCCATCAAGGAAATTGCTACTGGTCTGGGAAAGCAGGAATGAAAGTCCTGTTGGTTTCATGTGGTCCAGCTGTTTGCAGTTCCAGTTGTGTCCCAAGGCCTCCTCCAGCAATGGCTGGTGCATTTCAAACCGTATTTCCCACAGGACAATGCTTCCCCGATCTCAACGTTCTATATGCAGAAAAACAATGCATCATCATCAGCTTCCCAGCTGGTTCTTCTGACAAATGTATAGTGCGTATCTCTAGACTTGTGAGTTCCATGTGCGTAACTTCTGTTCAGTCAGGCTGTTATCACAGATTACAACCAGCCCGTACTGACTATAGCTCACTATAGTAGGCTTGTGCTTGAGAATTCAAAGGCTTAATTTGAGACATTAATGCATAAACACACACACACAATTATCTGCAACCCACAAGCATTCACAGTCTACAGCATTCCTCTTCTACCAAAACACAAGAACTTCTGAAAGAAAACTCGGGATTTGCACCATAATGGAAGTTTAAGAGTGAATTAATGTGTAACTGTATACCAAGTACACTCACAGCATGTAAGCAACTGGGAAACAAGGATCCTGGTGCGAAACAGGCAACAAGACAAACTGACAGCTCAGGGGTCAACACATAGTGACTCATTAAGTAGTTTCAGTTCTTCTAAACCAATTTCTGTTTTCAGTGTGTGTATAAAAACTTGTTTATGAAAAGGAACAATAGAATTGGACCTGCTATGAAACACAGTTATTCAGATGTGTAGCTTTTATGATCTTCTCTTGAAATTGAAGCACAAAAAATGGCTAACGTATTGACTGAACTTAAAAAAAACCCCAGAGAATATTACCGGTTGTAAAAGCAACCAGCATTTAGTTTCGTTTTCTTCATTCATTTCCCCTATTCATCCTGTTTCCAGATCATTAATGAAGACTAAAAACAGTCCTAAATTGCAGCATTTGGCAATCGCTGTATTTTATATTTCCATGTTTAAAAAACACTGTTTATTTTGTCAGTATCCAATCCATAACAGTAGTTTGCCTCTTATCCCAAAATATCTGTATTTCCACACAGCTTTTTATGAGGAATTTGATTGCAGCATTTCTGAGTAAAAATAAATTATAACTGTCAGTTCCTGTTTACCTACTGTTTTGCTGATCAGCTTGACAATATCTTTCTAATAGGTTGGAGCCATATTTTTTTCCTTTCCAGAACTGAAAGGTTCAGTCACATCATACCTTATCATATTCCAGTACTTCAAAGAATGTTTAAAAAGGAATACAAAGTCTTTATATGAAGTTTGTATTTTACTCATATATGTTAAATAATTGGGTTTACATAATGGAGGAGCTGCATTACTCGTGTTAGGCAGGTAACTGAGCTGAACAATGCCTGAGACTTTTAAAGTGGATGAAATCTATATTCATCCAGATATTGTACAGTTTCAGGATTCATTATTTGTTTGTTTCAAACAATTTTTTGAATGCTGTCATAATGCTTACAATTAGGTAACATGAGTCATTTTGAGAGTAAGGTTAGAGTAAGTTACCTTCCAGAAATTCTTCTTGCCATGCATTAAAAAAAAATGAACTTAATTTTGTAAGTGGCACAGACATGCAATTCCTCAGTTCCTTCAGTGATTTGGGTGGACCTAGTTCTTGTGGCTTTTTCCTAGGAAAACTGAAAAATGTCTGAAACATCTGACACAGCTTCATAATCAAAATTTTTTTTGAGAAATATGAGGTAGTGGAGCACTGGAGAATGTCATAGCACAGGTGTTTCAAAGGGAGGAAAAAAAGGAATTAAGGCCAGTCCATGTCAATTCTGGAAAATTCTGGAAAAGATAATCAGAGGAATTATTTGCAAGTGCGTGGGTGATACCAAGGAGACGAACAGCAGTCAAGATCACACCGAGACAAACAAATCCGCATGATAAAGGAAAATGTGTTATGGGTAGGGGAGAAGTAATAGAAATTCTGTGACTTTAATCTATTAACTCACATCTCACAAAACATTCCCATAAGCAAGCTGTGGGAAAACATTATTGACGACACTTTTATTCTGTTGCAGCAAAACTAGTTGAGCAGCTCAATCCAGAAGATAAGTTTTCAGTGATTCCCTTTCACACAGAAAGATTTGTCAAGCAGCATTCTGAAGACTATGATACCCTTTGGTATTTTCATTAGCAATCTTGCTGACAGAATACAAAATGGCCTTGCTGCATTTACAAACGACACCAAGCTAAATGGGGATATGTTGAGGGCAGGGTTAGAACTAAAAGAGGCTGAACAAACTTGAGAGATGATCTAGAAAGAGTAAAATTAATTACTATGAAAGTAAATGCAAGACAATCAACTGCACAAACACAGGTTGGTAGCATTTCTTCAGAAAAGGATCTGGGCTTTTGTGGACCACAAACTCAACACAAGACAGTAATACCACACCTTTGCAGAGCAAGCAAACTGCATAGTGGAATGAATAAGCATGAGGATAGTTTACTGCATAGGAGAAGAAATCTTTCCACTCAGCTCAGCTGAACTCAGTACAGAGTTGTCTTCTGAGACTTGTTTTTCAATGAAGATGTGAACCAGTCTATGCAGTCTACACCTGTGATAGAGCAAAGAGAATGATCACTTTCTACAAAACATGACCTACCTACTGAAAAAAATGAAGCTATTGAATCTAAATAAAAGAAGGCGGCTGAGAGGAGATACAATAACATATTTAAAGCTACATAAAATCAGAATGGAAAAGAATAAATCATCTCATATGTCCACTTCTCCTGTTACCATGTTTCTAGTAATGGCCAGAAACAGAAGCTCAAAGTAAGTACAAAAAAATAGGATACATCCAAAACCTTCTCAACCTTCAACTATTTTCAGTTGACAGACTTCCTGAACCAGAGGTAGTTTTCATGTATTTAATAACTCTCAGCAGACAATGTGCCTAACAGGATTTTGAATGATTGGTACAGTGACAGAAAAAAAAAAAATCTGTTCTCCATGCATGGGTGGATAGGACTGTGAGCAATGGATTTCAATTACAGCAACAACAATTTAGGGTAGATATTAAAAAAAATAAATATCTGATGGTAATGGATAATGAAGTATGTACAAGAGCAGTCTGCCTGAAGAGCTTGTAGAGTCTTCAACATTATAGATCATTAGGAACAGACGAAGGCCTTCTGGGGTTGATATAAGTATCTGTAACACATAGCACACCCTGTGTAGTGGCAAGTGGAAGGAGAATAAAACTTATGATCCTCTCCATTCTTGTTTGTAATTCTTCTGCTTACCGACAAATTTTCATTCTTTTTTGACATTCTTTCAGTGATATTGACTGCTCTTTCCTTCCTAACAGACTAACTCCAAACTAGGTAACTTCCCAAACAACAAACTACACAGTGAATCATTAATTTTATTTCTTTCCTATGGCTTTATAATTGGAAATTCTGGTATGAATATCTTGATCATTCATATTTTTAGATTTCCTCATTTTCCCAGGTTACTCTTATTTTTCTTATAGGTTTTCATCTATTTTCCCTGTTATCTGAAATACAAAATCTGTGCATATGCCATTTGCTTCTGTATTTTAGAGTAAGTATCAGAAAAAGACTCTTCAAATTATTGTGTTTCTAAACAAAATGAAAATACCACAATGAAAGAAAATGTAGCCCTCTTATTGACTGGCAAGTAATTCTGGGAGAAAATAATTTCCACGCAGAGAGCAGTACTAAGTCTATACACTATTTAGTGATATGGTCACATGCTAGCTCTTTATTCCCGTTGAATTCTACATTCATTCAGCTAAATCTGTCTCTCGTTTAAATGTTCACTCCATATGATCAGTGACAGAAGCGTGTGAACAATTTATGACTCTTGAAAGGTAATAGAAGAGATAATAATATACAGGTTAAGATAGTATTATATAATAATAAACAGATGAAGAAAACTTGTCCCCTTTCACTGTTCTGTACTCGTAGTGAAAAGAATCACTGTGTCTGAAAATGTAGATCTCTGGTGTGGTCAATTTATTTCAGATAAACAAGCAGATTTTCACTTGCTAGCAACCTAGATCAAAATTAAAGCTCTTAATTTATAGGTGAAATTGTATTGAATGAATGCTAATAAAGATGTCTCACTCTGCTTTTCACAACAAGAGCAAATTTGTATAAAAATGCATAACAGCTATTTATTTATGTATGTATATAAAGAAAAAAACCTGCAAATCATTAATGGAAAGAATTACTAAATAGCACAGTGTGTAGCTCAGAAGAGATGTCCATGAAATAATACAATGCTGTATATACAAGCTTACGTTTGTTATCAATATATCCAGCAAGTTTTCAAAATGAGGAAAAATATCTACTTTTGAGAAGTCTAGGCTGTGACACCAGCCTTGAAGATTTGAGCTAGAAACAACACTAACTTAATAAAACTGCATTTAATTACAAGTCTTTTCACCCTACATTAAAATTAATCAGTACTTCCTCGTGTTTCTGCTCTTCTGCATAGCGTGTCGGTCCAGATGGTTCTCAAAGACTGTAATTTCTAGGGATTTTGAACAACACATTTGTATTCTGTAATAGAAGGCATTTGATCCTTTATTTGATGTTGGTTCTCAGAAAAACCCTACCTTTAAAAATTCATGAGAGGATTGGAGTGGTAATCTAAGCAGCTGGTCATTTTCCTGTTCAGTTCATTTAAATCTAGCCAGAAAAAAAGAGAAAAGATTTTTAAACAGGTTTGTGGTTTCCAGGTCCTAATAAAGACAATAGACTGTGAAATTTCATCTGTAGAACTTAAAATGTCAAGAATCTCAGCTAAGGAAAACAATAACAACTGACTGCAGGGATAGTTACATTATCTGATCTGTTGACAGCAAAAATACACACTTCACTGGACCTTGTTTCCTTCACCAGTTAAAAACACACTGTTTATGGGAAAATGGATGAGTCAAGGGTTTGTTAGAAAGCTATGTGACCTTTTGTCTTTAACTAAGTGGTCTGAATATGACTCAGGTCAGTACAGAGTGACAGCCAGTTCTATCTGGTGCATATTCTGCGGCATATACAAAATTAGCTCAATGTCTAATTCTAGTTCACCAAGACCAATTGCTCATTTTACAAGCATGATCAATTGTTCAACTGCCAGCAGAGTAGGATGAAAAATACAATCCAAGATGATGAAAAGAATGAATAACATTTTATACTTAGGCATACTTTAGTCCAGAAGGTAAGTATTTTGAAGATATACTTGCACTTCCATCACTTATGTCATGTATGGAAGGGGAAGTGAAAATAGCAGTTGTATCATAAAGATATGTGCAAGTGCAAACACTAAATCCTGGAAAAGGGTTTCTTTATTTTGTGGCACCAATGCACTATACAATATATGATATGAGCATATATATGTGTCTTAATTTATTATATATCTATTATTATAACTAATAAAACTAAAATATGCTAAATATTCATGTAAAATACCCAGCAAATGTAGAAACTCTTGATCCAATTAAATAATATCATGTGGTACTTGAAACATTTTTGAGATAAATTTTTTTAAGTGAACGTGAGGTTTTCCTGAAGAAGAACTTAAGTTGGGAGTAAGGTCATCAGTATATTTAGCTATAAAGCTGAGGAAGGAAGGAAAAATGTACATTGCCATTCATGATGAAATAGTATGAAGTCTGTTTGGAAAAGATCTAAATATAGTAATTTGTTTTACATTTATGCCATGCAAACGTGAAAAGAGTTTAGACTGAGTTTCTGCAGATTCAGTCCCAGGGCTATGCTATATATTAACAGCTTTTCTGTCACTCGTGAAAATAAAGATGCAAAGCACTTAAATATATAAAGGACTATATATAATTTTCCTTTATATTCCACTGTCTCATACATCTGTACATTTCTTTCCCAAAAAGTCCATTTCATTAAATTTAATGGCTTAACATCTTGATTTTATTTCTTCAACTTTTAAAAAATTAGGTTTTGTTTCAAAATTCCCCACAAAAATTTTATTTGTATGTTTTTCTCTCTCTCATCTTTAGTTCACTGCTCCCTCTCCTTCTTTTTCTTCTCTGAATTTTGACTCTGATTTCTTTTTGGTTTTGCAACCAGGAACATACAAGTGATTTTGGTCTATTAGGTGGCAGGCTGGGGTCTTTGGGGCTATTTATTTATTTATTGGCAGATGCTGTGGCAGTATGCAGAAAATTCAAATGGGAACAGAAAGAGTGGAGGGGGAAAGTAAAAAGATCACCATTTGGGTTAATAGTGATTACCATAAGCATGCACATGGTACTGTTTTCTCCAGTCTAATTACTGAAATGAATAGCAGGAGTAGAATTTTCTGATACATTGGTCCAAATGCATCCAGGGAATATGTATGAAAGGACAGCATTTGTCAAATCATCATCTGTGTCCCTTGTTCCAGAGTGCTCTGTGGGAAGTATCTAAAGTGTAGACATGAGTGGATTATCAGCTTTCACAGTATCATTGCGTTGCACCTTTCCTCAAGCAAAGAGAATGAATGATTGTCTGTCTTTATAACGATCCTCCAGTTAAAGATGGTAGTCTCATGGATTAGATGGAATTTAACATGTCAGAGAGAATATTTCCTCAGTCGAAATAAAAACTGACTTTCAAATGAGATGTCTGTAAATTACCATATTTGAATTTTAGTGAATTAAAGTGATTGAGATTGCAATTACCGTTGGATAAGAATATCTAGAGAACTCAGATGCCAAGGGTTAAAATTCAGGGGAATTTAAATTGCAGTTTCAGCTTCTTTTTAAAATTGTTATTCTAGTTTCTGACTACATGATTCTCCCATAGGTTTGATTTCAAGAAGCCTACCAGATCTAATTTAGATTGTCACAACTGAAATAAAAGTGCAAAATCAAATCCTTTTGTTTGTGTTGCTTAAGAGACAGAAAAAGGAAGAAGAATTTCAGCTGTGCTATAAAGAGTCAAATACAAAATTATTATTAGCAATAACAAAAATACCCATGGAAATTTGCTGATGTGACTGTGAGTTTTGGTGCTTTGCCTGTTGTGCTCAGAATGATATGAATAGGTGAAGTGTGTGAGTAATTCAGTTCCCTCTGAGAATCGGAGCGCTCCAAAAAAGCATTCAAGAACGGCTACCTTCCTCCTTCTTTTTCTTTTTTTTTTTTAATCAGCCTCCAATAAATTCACATTACAGTGCCATTTAGTGACCGACAGAGCAGAGGTCAACACAATCTATCACAGAGTGAAAGACTTGAAATGGGGCACAACAGGGACTGCATGAGCCCAAGAGCTGTAGCACCTTGGGGAAGACATCAAGGAGAGAGAGAAGGCAGATCCCAGCTTCTCTGTCTGGAGGAGCCCCTTGCAGGAGGACAAAACCATGCTGTTAGTGTTATTGGGAACATCAGCTTTTGAAAAGCAGCATCTCCTTGTTTCTGTTGATATTCCAATGCACACTTAACCTCTAATTTGAGCAAGAAGAATGCAGCCTGGCACACCTCTCACTGCCCTTGGTTTAAAGAATTCCTAGCACAATATTGAGTATTTCCCTAAAGACGTACAGACCTGCATGAGGGGAAGGACATGCCTATGTGTTCTCTTTCTAGTAAATTCACCAAATAATCTTCACATTCTGTAATGATGCTGCCAATATGAAAGGGGCTAGCAGAGAAAGATGAAGAGAGGAATAAAGGAAGAGGAGAAAAAGTGGGGAGAAGGGACCTATGAATGAACTTGGGCAAGAGACATTTTTTAAAAGCAAACACTCTATTTTGCTCTTAGTGATAGTGATAAAAACGCAACTGAATTGTAACAGGTATCTCTTTTTGCTTTGGGTGTTATTTTCAGGGTTTGTAAAAATTAGAAGTTGAATTTGAATATATATGCTTTACTTGTTTCTTGATAAGAAAGAACATAAAATCCCTTTACCTTTTATAGATAAAATGTCAACAGATTTCATTGATCATGTCTGTTTCAAAACAGACTTTTCTTAAATTTCCTTGGCTGAAGTATCATGATGTGACGTAGCAGATATGGCTACACCCATCAAGCTGCGTAACACTGCCTACTGTAACACCATAGTGCATGGCTGGTGTGACAGGAGATTGAACAGGACAACACAGATTTTCAGAACAGGAATTTTATCATGAGAACATCCTCATTGCTGAAAAACATTTAAGAAAACACAGATCTAATCCTTGGTGCAATTTGCTCCACCTTCATTTCCAAATGCAAAATGGCTGTACTTAGCTGCAGCTATCCAAAAGTGTTTAATAGACTGTGCTTTTCTTTGTAAATAATTGTGTCCCAGCAAAAATTAACTAGGTTTATCGCAACTGAATTAGGCAGGAAGTTTTCTGTAACAAGTTGGTTTTATGCCAAATATATTTCACTTTAAGAGCTCACTAACACTGAGACAACTTGAGAAGCCAACCTCCCCACACTATTCTGTTTTAATAGTTTAGTTCATCCAGCTTCATAAAGGTTATTTCTCATCCTTATGCTCAGGAAAGCGTGATACCTATAAAGAACTGGATTTATACACACATCAAAATCAGTAGTAGTGTGTTGAGTATTGCAAAGGCATCTTCAGATACAAGGGGATTTACATTTTAACAGTAATTCTTCACAATGTACGATATCTTTGTCATCACCTCCTATTTCATCCACAGAGCTCATGTGGGCACACAGAGATTCAGTCTGTCTTTAAATTGAAATTAAACAAAGAAGATTTTTTGTGCTTTACGGACAGATGGCAGCTTATTATAGGTGTTCTCCAATGGTTCCTCTGTGCTTATGTGGACATATGTCAATGAAAAGTGAGTTGTTGTGAGGCTGGAATCTTGATTTCTTGCTGAGGAGAAGTTATATCCCTGTCTCTTTACTAATATAAAAGAAGATTAATAAATTACTTTTCTTATTGTACAGGGAGCTTTCTGTTACGATGAACTAGTAGATTAAATTAAGTAATTATCCACCATTATATTAAATATTATGAGATTGATTCAATAATCATTCATCTTTGATACATATATAATAAAACTATTTGGAACTATTCTAGCTCTTAGGATGCCAGTTCAAAAGCCTTGGAACAGAGGAAAGTAATTCAAACCTAAATTCATTCTCAGGTAAATAGTGGTATCCTCATCTGAATCACAAACATTCTGAAAAACTCTTGGTAACGAAGCACAGGCTGGTATAAGTTGAATTGCAAATGCTCCAGACAAGTGGTTCTGTTCTCTGTGGAGACAGTGATTGCAAGCTTTGAGGAAATGCATTGCTCAGTTGCTCAGTCACAACTTGGTATTTTAAAGAGAAGCTCAAGTAAATCTCCTCAACTCTCCTCTGAGAGAGAACAGGGAAATGGAGCAGTAGAAAATAAACACTTAGGCTCCAGAAACTAATCCGACCAGCTTTCACTGATGAATCAATTTATCTGGAATTACCCATTAAAGCCTCAATTCTACAAACTACTGAGCATTCTTTCTGTTCTCCAGCAAAGCACTTAAGCATGTGCTTAAACTTAATCATTCTCTGGGATTTGCTTGACTGGGCCAGAGTACTCACTGCTTCACAGAACCAAGCACTAAACTGTTGTCTATGAATTTAGCTCCTTACCATTTTCTCTTCAAACCCCTAAAATGACCTGCTTATTAAGTTTACACTCTGTGAAGCTAAAGTGCAAATATTTATTGGACAAAGTAATCTCTTTGCTGCTTATTGAAGGACACCCATAAAACGATAAAATTTCTTCTAAGTTATTTAACATCTGACTTCATAAAATTATATTCTATGACTAAAGAAGTCCAACAACGCTCCAAATCCCTAAATATATACTCTGTCAATTTTTTCAGGAATATTTTATATTTGTTACTCCAATACAGAGACGTTGAACATCTGTGCCTGGTCATATGAAATTATTCTGCTCCTACAAGACAAATATAAGGAACACAGTTTGCAGGAAATGTGCAACCATGAATCTCTTGGAGTAAAAACTGGTATAATTAAGAATTCTTAATTATATCAAGAATATTAAGAATATTTCTAGAAAGTGCAATCTGTTCTTGTTAGAACTGCAAAATTTGCATAAGCCGCAACTACTAGAAAAGCAAGGTTAAAATGACATATGCAGATGGACAATATTCAAAAAGATCTCACTTTTGCTGAGTAGTAATTTGCTATCTTCTAGAATCATGTAAAAAAATCTTAACAATTCAGAAGGACATTAAAGTGAATATTTTGTGTACAAGGTTTAAATACACTTTGTCACACATTAACTTTAACATTCATCTCTAATGAACACAATATAAATGAATTGCCTCATGGCTCATTGTAAAAACTTTGGTCAAAAGGAAGGTGTAAAATATTTATGGAAGGTTTGTAATAAAGAATAAAGGAAATATTCCTTTCTTATAAGAATCAACCATTTACCTCTCAGTCAGTATATCTCCTAAAACCTACTGAAGTTGCAAGCTACAAAAATTGTATCAAATGCTGACTTGGTATGAGTCTCAACAGACGTAGGAATGCCCAGTGGGATCTGAAAGGTATCCTCACAATTGCTTCTGTAACGATACAACCAAATACCCATTTCACAGACACTTAAGATATCTTTAAATAAACCAAAAGTATCTCTTTGGAGGCTGTCAGTAGAATTTCTTTCTGATTCTATCTTGGATTGTAGATCTAGAGTTTGGTAATGTCATTTTGCTTACCTGTCTCATATTAACAAAAAAAACCCCAAAATTAAATTCAATATAATCAAAATACAAAACAATGAAAATGTAACCAATTCATCTGGAAAGAAAATGTGAAAAGATACTTGCAAAGAGAGAGGCAGGAATCACTTATTACGTTTCTGAAAGCTCTGGATAGTGATTGATTCATATTCTTTCCTCTGAAAATTATGATCTAGAATTATCACTGAATTCAACACTCAAGTAGAAATAATTTGTTGTCAAATTAATTTCTAAGCCTACACCCAAAGTATTCTCATATAAACCTAAATCCTAAGGGGTCTCTTCATACTCTGATCAAACCAGAACTGGAAGTCTTTCCTCCTTTATGATGATTAAACACTTCTTCTTTGCCCACTGAAAATCAGAAGGTTGCTGTATGCCAAATTCAGCCTGTGAAAATGGGTCATTAACTGCAGGAGTTATACTTGGTATTTCGGACTGTGCTGTGACATGAAGTTCTTCTCATCTTTGCTACAGAAAATGGTTGAAAACATTCACAGTCTCCTTATCAAGAGGGTAAATATCCTGGTGTTATTTTTAACGTAGATTTTGTATCTTCTGAGGACTAGGCTTCTTTATTCTAATATAGATATGAATAATCAAGAATTAACATTTTTTAGTATAAGTTTGTCTAAATAAGTGAGGAAGAACACATACATACCTGGCAGTTTCAGGCCAGGATAAACACTGTACTTACCTATTTTGAAAATAGTTACACGTATGAGGAAACTCTCATTTTTATTTCCCAAATAATTCTAGAGGACATCTAATCCATGGCAAAGAAATGAAGTTGGCAGTCACAGTTTATTATTATTCAAATTGTTTCATTGATAAGAACACATTCATCTTTTTTAATTACAGCCAAATATCTGTACTTCATTCAATACAGTGCAAGATGCTATCCAATGTTAGTTGGATGTGGAAAAGCAATCGCTTTGGTTTTGTCCAGTGTTTAAATATCAGCAACTCAAATTATCCTTTCCTTGTGGGTTGTTTTTTTTTCGTTTTACCTCTAGCTTTCCTTTCAAGCAGAAGAGGACACTAGCAAATTGTATTACCTTTGGAGTTTAGTTAGGATGTCCTGAACTTAATCATCTGGTGATATACACTGAGCAGAATGTATTATCTTGATGACTCCTTTCTTCTCAGTTTGTCTTGGAACTACTAAACTTCGTTGTGGGCAGAAGAATACGCTGTATTCCAAAGTTCTTTTGCATCCCACTCACTTGTTTAAAATTCTAAAATGGACCTGGAGTTCAAACGTTCATTTAGACTTTGACAAAAGTTAAAGTTTTTAATGACATGCTATTTGTTTCTTTGTGGTATAGTACCACATGGTTATAGCATGACCTATTAAAAAGAGTATGTCTGGGTATCACACAAGGCAGCGGATTTTCATCATTTTGGCTTTTATACACAGAGACAAGTAGAATCTGTTGTTCTTAGGGAATGCTTCTTCCCTAGAGCTACCGAGCATATAGACCTGGGAGAATGTCACAGAAAGCTGTAATAAAAATGGCAGAGAGTAGGTCAGACACGTAGGGGCTGGAGAATCTGTGGCAAGAGTAGAGACTGAGTTTATTATCAGACTAGGGACTAGATATGTAGCCACATCTCACACTTAAGATGATTCTGCCAGCGTTCAGAGGGCATTGTGCAGAGCTCGGCCTAGCATATAAAATCTATGAAAAAGGACGGACTAAAAAAGCAAAGTCCTGCCAAAGTATTTACTGGCAAATATACAGCGAGGTGACCCCCTCCTGGAAGAGACAATGGAAGGAAGACAGACAGAACTCTTCAGAAGAGACCTATGCCAATATTTAGGTTATTATCATTGCCAACCAAAGTTTTTGAAGCACATTTCCCAGGCTGGTTGCATAAACATTCGGCAAGTCAAAATTAAGTTTCAACCTCAACCCATGTCTCCTCAAACTCACTTCCATTTCTTAAAATGGTAGCTCCTTTTCCTTCATCAACCAGGTTTCTTAAACATTATCCCTCTCTTCCCAATTTCACTCTCCAGTGCTCTATGGATGAGATGGGCTTGCATTATATACATTTGAGAGTCTTCAAATTCTTCTCCTCCATGAAATTGCTGAAAAATAGTGCATTAAAGGTTTGGGTCTTCCTGCTGTGTGAAAAGTTAATTTGTCTGCTTCTGGTGTGAGAAGAGAACTTCAGTACACAGAGTCCATCTACTCTGATTTTAATTTGAAAATGGAAAAGCAGTATATTTCTACAGAAACTACCACAACAACTGTAAATAGTAATTAATTTAGAAGTTCTTGTCTACAATTAGAACCTTCTTGAAGGTCAATACTAGATGGGCAACAAAATGTCATTGTTAGGATATTTTAACAAAAAGCTGCTTGAGCATGACATGATCTGTTATATACAGGTAATACTGCAGCTTATACTGCAGAAGTGGACACATTACATAAATTTATACTGTTGGAATTTTAATATTGAGGTTGCTAATGAATGTAAACTTCTGCTTGCACTACCTAGCATTTTTGTGCAGTATATTTATCAAGAACCTGCCTCTTTTGCAAAGAGCAAATAAAAGCAAAGTAAGGGTCTATGAATGTCCTTCCTTTACTTGCATTTCTGAGAAGTTCAAGAACAGGACACAAAAGCTGTTTCCCAAACCAAAGGGAGAAAACATGATAATTCCCAGTGAGTTACTGAACCTTTACACTGCAAGTAAAGTTTAGAGCAAAAATACAAACTGTCGCTTTCAGAAAGCCTGTTTTGGTCTAAATGGCTGAATAATTTCTGTTGCAGTGAGCAGTGAAAATGGGTCTGACTGTATTGCTTTGGCATTCTTGAGCAGCAAGCTTTTAGATAAAATGACCTCTATTTTATAGGACAAACATTGCATCATTCTGGTTGTCTGATTCTCTGACACTAGCAGTGACAGGAGAATAGTAAAATAAGCCATATAAATATTCAAGAAGAGAGCATTTGCCTTAATACTTAATTTATCTTTTTTCCCTACTAAGTCTACTTACAGACCTGCTATCAGAGAAGCAATTTACTTGAAAGCTATGCTTCCCTATGTTCTCATTTTGACTTTGTGTTTGCAGATCAAAGAGGAAATCTACCCTTACGAAACCTTCTCAATTTATCACCTTGGTGGATTTCACATTTATTAAATTCTTATCCAATGAGCCTATGTAAAACTCAGTGTATAATTACCACCATTATGTGTCATTCAGAAGCTATGGCTTCACTTTTTTTAATGTATCAGATGGTGCAACAGGTACAACAGGTATCCAGAACAACTCAACTCTTCTCATATTAATGTTCTCACTACAAATTTTGTATATAACGCACTTATGTGTGCCATGTCTAATTTCATTTTATTATTCAGATGTCAAAGTAAATGAATATATATATAAAGGAAATGCAGAATCGATTATTGCAACCGGTTTTTTACTTCTTCCATGAAATATCGTCAGCTGGATCATGATGACCTTTTCCTAATGGGAAAAAACTAAAAATAAATATGAAGGAAAATGGAAAGGCAGAAGGAATCACAAAAGAAAAAAGGGCAAGACATTAAATATGACTGGTTTTGGTTGCCTCCATTTCTAGACAGCTAACCTTTTGATTTCCAGGAGGAGCAAACGCTTACTTTTAGAAGCATTTAAAATGTCTAATCTTAGTCACCTAAAAACATGACTCATCCACTTCTTTATGCTCTGAGCCTTTTGGATCTCTGTGGGGTTGTCCTTCCATAAGGCAGAAAGATTTTTTTCCTTAATGGAAAGAATCAGAAGTTTTAAACCCCAGATTACAGGAAAGTGGTTTGTGGGAAGATGGTAAATATCAGCCATAAATCATTTCCTTGACAGGAAAGGAATACACTTGTCCACATTTTTGAAGATATGTTATTAACCAGATTGGCCTGATCTAGTAGGATAATTCTTAGTTTATTTAAAATGGTTATTTTATTTGACAGTGAGAAAGAGGAACAGCATTTTCTTCATAGTTCAGATTATTAAGTACTGGTTCATTTCATTAGTGTATTTTTTGCAATAGATACAGTGCTGGACAGAACAAATACTACAGTGAACATGGGCGCACCCTAAATGGCTAGGAATTGCAACATTTTACCTTGACAGGAACCATTAAGGAAAATACATTGACAGTTTTCATTAATCAGATTGACTAGGGTATGTGGAATATTTATTTTGGAAACATAACATACACTAAGTAAAAAAAACAGGAAGAAGAAGACTGTGAAGAAATAATAAAACTTTCACGTATGTATTAACTTTGTCTTTTAAAGAATGGCCTTAAACCAGTGATGGCATATCTTATTTGCTAAAACATTTTGGATTAATCTGCACCCAACAGAAAAATTCTCTTGACTTGAATGATAAAATTTAGAGGAAAACACTTCATGTCATACCTGCTTCCCTGTCCTACTATGAAATTTGCTCCTGCAAGATGCATTGACCACACTGACCCAGCTGAAGGTGACTGCTTTCACCCTAATGTTTGCAGTAGCTGTGCACCCCTTTGGGACACGAAGAACATTATAGGGACCAAGGTAGTTGCACTTCATTCCAGTGAAGTGCAATGCAATGGAAATCTAAAAATATATCCATATTTTAAAACACACAAATTACCATTCCAGTGGTAATGAACTACTAACTACTGCAAAGACATTCTATGAGGAAAAAAAGGTCCCATGGTGGCTTCTAATCCCACTGAAATTAAGAAAGGTTTTCAGAAAGAAGTTCATTACTGAAGTTCTAATGAAGGAGAATTTTCCACTGGCCAAACTACAGAAAGGGACGTGTATCTTCAGCTATTACTCTCAGGGAGCCTCACTGTTCACTTGCACTGTATCTGATAAAAGAAAGACAGCCATGAAAAATAACAGTGAAATATTTGGAGTTACTATGTTAGTAATGCATGCAACTTCTAGAATACTATAGATAAGGGCTAGAAATATCAAACAATAATAAAGATAAGGAGGAAAGAAAAACAAGTGTGACTCAAGAAATAAATGATGACTATTATCACTTTAGTACATTTCTAAACAAAATGCATAAGATGAGGGTCCTCTGGATAAATATTACATTTAAAATACAAATTTTCAAATAGATTTACCTGAATAACACTATTAAATAAAATAATAATAATAACAATAATGATGATGATGATGTTGATAATAATAATAATAGGTAAGATTCAAGGAGAATATAATAACTGAATCTGAACTCATATGCTTGCAAACAAAATGCACAAGTATATAGGAATAAAACCAGAAAGGCTGAAACACAAACTGAGTTTCAATTAGTAAGGAACACAAAAGGCAACAAGAAAAGATTCTATAAATACACTATAAATAAGAAGAAAACAAAGGGAAGAATAATTCCGTTACCAAATGGGAAAGAGAGCAAACAATAGATGACAGAAAAGGTGAAATCTTCAGTGCCTTCCAGTTTCTTTATTCTTTACTGAAATGTTAAATTGTGACTAGAAACTTCAGTTTATCCAGAAGATAGGAACACAGTCCATATAAGAAGAATAGACTGAAAAGTATACAGTTAGAACAGCCTGAATTGTTAGAGCCTTCTGAAATTCGCATTTGAATGCTTTTATGAAGAAATCTCTACGTCTTTACTGCCATCCCCAAGGACTAAGGGAAAGCAAATGTAGTAACTATCTTTGTAGAAGGGAAAAGGAGAATGAAAAACTCAGAAATTACCTTCCTTTTCACCTCTGGAAAGAGTCTGGGTGAAATTATTAGATAAGCAAATAAATACCTGAAAATACTAACATAAGAGAAAAGAATTAACATTGAACTGACAAGAAAAAATTATGTCAAATTTGTCTAAGTTCTTTCTTAGACAGAATATAAATGATTCTGGGAGGAATTGTTTGGATATTTGGATTTTGTAACATTTTTGGTATTACTCAAATGGCTCGGCTCCTAAGCAAGCTAAAGAAATACTGGTCTATACGTAACTTACATCAATGGCATTTTTACAACAAATCAACTGGTTTATATACAAGAAATTGAACAGTAGCTCTCAAAAAGAATTATCAATATGTCTCTGTCAAAATGGGAAGGGATTTCTTTCAGATAAGGTTTATCATAGGTCAAGTTTCACTTAACAGTTTCAACTGTTTGGATGACAGACTGATATTTTTACAGCAAACTGCGAAGAACAAGGTTTGCAAGCTCTTTGGAGAATATGATCATAAATCAAAATGATCTTGGCTAATTGGAGGGAAAGCAAGAAATTGAAAAAAGTAAATTAAATGAAAGCATGAGCAAAGATCTACAGTTCAAAGAGTGTATTTAAATGCACTCATACAAAATGAGAGTTGTACAGGAGCACAGAAAAGAATCTAAGGGTTATAATGTCTTTGAAATTAAATATGTCAGCCACATGTTTCCATTACAAAAACATTACATTATGCAATGCAGATCAGAGCTTCAGCAACAAAACTATCCCGCGTAAGTCATGGAAAATAATTATTCCGTTCAATCAATTCTGATGAAACTGGACATAAATTGATATCGATTCATTTTTAGGAAAAAAAAAATCTTTTTAATTATTTAGATGATAAAACACTGGAACAATGTCACCTAGACTGTTATGAAATGTTCATCATTTTTGCTATTTATTGCATTTGAATTGAAGAAAGAAGAAAATAATAGCTTTATTCTGCTGTTTGGTTGATCCGGCACATGTCGGATCCATTCCTTTTAAACAATTAGTTTCTCACTGAACTTGAGGCATAAGTTTCAGTATTTCAATGGATACCAAATTCATGGATTTTATAATCTATTATTACCGACTATGAGCTTAACTGAAATGCTTTTCAGTCATGTGTTTTTCTTCAGGCCACTGAGGCTTTCTGAATAAGCATATAGCCTTCATTTGCCACAAAGCTTTCTTACTGTCGTTATGCCACTTCATAGTTTTGACTGTTTTAGAATTGTACTTGCTTAACAGACACATGCATATACGTGTGTATATATATATATCCTTCTAAAAACCTACTTAACATTCTCTGTGCAGTTCTTTGTGTCTTCATGGCTTCACATATGTGAAAATTTTATTAGCATTTGTAATTAAGTTTACCAGTTAAATGAAGAAACCCAAGCATAATAAACAATTATTTTGTTGGCTTAATACAGTAGCTGCATAAAACTTTGGATGGTATTGTATAATACAGCTTTGTAATCCTCCTGCACGTCCAGCTTAGATCTAATTCATCAGGGCTCTGTATTACAATACTAAGTTAAAGAAGGTGAAATGCTGCACCAATGTACCTTGCGGGGCAGAGTAAGTATCTTGCACTTCCAAAGATTTCATCTGGAATTTGCAGTGTAAATTATAGAATAAGCAATCATTATTCAAACATTAAGTTGTTAAATATATTCCTGTGAACTCACAGGTGCAGTAACACTTGTACCTCTTCAGTTATAGTCTGCATTTACAGTGGTGTAGAATTCTGAAGGCCAGAGAAACGTTAATTCTGCTCTGAAATATGTAGCATGACTTGTATATATTATTTGCTCTTCAGCAGTTCCAAAGGTGTACTTGGGGATATTCATAACTACTCTTCTTTTTAATATGTATTTTTAAAAATAAAAAGTAAAAGATCAATTTGGAATTTCATCTAGAAATACAAAATTTTACTTTATAGTCCAGTAAGGGGTTTAATAATTTTAAATTACAGGGGAAGCTAAAGAAAAGTGTTAAGTGAACAGGCCTTTTAATAGAAAGGTACATTTTTTTATTTAAAAATTGTGACAATAAAACACTTTGATTTTTTAATTAAGACCAGCTTGTTTATCTTCATACTACAGCTTCACAAACCAGAGAGAAATATGCCACGGGTATTACATCCTGAATGTCATGGGTAAGTAAGAGACTGAGGCAACTCATCTTCAGGTGATAAAAGGTGATATCCAGATGATGAAACTCAGGCATTAACATAGATTTTTCTCTACACACCAAAAGCAATCTTTGCTAGAGTCTACATTTGGAGGTAAAGTAACAGGCCTCTCCACACTCCTTTCTTGTGTGGCTGACAGTATGCCATTAGGAAAGAAGTTTTTCATAAAAGTTATATGTTATTAATTAATCTCTGAAATATACTGATACTTTCAACTGCAATATCCCAAGTTATTTCATTATTAGCTAGTTGTGAAATATTGATGCATCCATTTAAATTTGAACTGTTATTTATCTAGCATGCAATCATAGCTGTATCCAGTCTAAATTAAAAATGCATCGAAATGCACTGAAGACACTTTATTTAAAGTGTTACCAAATATGTTACAGGACGTAAAGCTGTGTAATTACTTAAGGGATCATATTTATAGCATTGGAGCATCCCAAGCATTAAATGGCTTTTGTAGTTGATTAAATGTTGAAGTGATGCTGAGGTAGAACTGACAACACTGCCAATGTGCAACCCATACATTTTCTCCCAGCCTCTGAAGTGCTGTGCTGGCTTCCTTTAGGGCTGTCCAATACTACCACTTGAAACAGCAATGAATGATAGAGATTAAGGTTTACTTGTAATGTGTGGAGGATTCAGAGAGTATGAGAGATTAAGGAGCATATAATGGAAGGTTAGAAATCAGGAAGAAATAGCATCATGGAGGTGGAAGACTGATGTACAATGCTAGAAAGAGACAGCCAAGGATGAAAGAAGGTAGAGTTGAAAAGGACAGGGAGTGGAAAAACAAAGTGGACTTTATTTTATCTTGAAAATATTGTCTAGGTACCTGACAAGCAGATAGGTAAGTGCAACATCTGGGACACTTAAAAAATCTTTTTAAAAGAAACTTTTTGAGATCTGTAAAGACTGAAAATCAGTGGAGATGAATATATGAGTGTATAGCCATGAGACAAATAATGGGCTTTTTTCATTAACGCAAGGCAGTCTGAGTGGTATCCTCAGTGGAAACATGATTCTGCCTCCTACACACAATGCAGCTGAGTGAAACGGTAACTATATGTGCGGACTCAGCAACAGGGGTATGCATGGTCAAGGGAAACAGAAAGACTATCAGAGAACATATGAAATCTCAGAACAAATTATCACTAGTGACCACTGACTGGAGGACACTATCAGGACTGCTGTAGTATGTTCCTTGCCATCTACCCTAACCTTGTGAGTGAATGGTGTTTTTCTTATTCCCATGCGTTAGTCCAATTAGTCCATAGACAGCCTGTTTATTCAGATTTTACTCAGGGAAAAAAAGAGAGCAAAGGAAAGATAACTTCAGACAAAATAAAGAACTTTTTTTTTTTTTAACATTTGCTTCATATTAAGAACTCCCTTCTGACCCTTCTATTTTGAAACAACTGTTCTATGTATAGGATTATAATACTTTCAAATGTCCTTTGGAAGAAAACTAATTTTATTTGGCAAATAGAATGCATGAATAATGAAGAATAAAATATGAATAATGAAGAATAAAATAATACCATAAAATAATTAGGAAGTAGTTCAAAGGTGCTCATTTACAACGGAGGAAATTAAATATGCAAATACCTTATTATCACAGAGGTAGTTAACAAACAAATGAGTAGGAAAAAAACATTGTGCCGTCCAATTCATCATTGTTTAAAAGACACTGGTGAATTTTACCTGAAAAATGACAACGCTGAGAAATGCAGGTGGTTACATTTTGCCTTCTATTAATAATTTCTTTTACACTTTAATGCCATGTGGGGAGGGAGAGGGCAAGAATGTTCCCTGTAAGAAGACAATATGATTTAAATATATATAACACGATTTACATATAATTTAAATATTTAAGTGAAATGGCTAAATAAAGAAGTGAAAGCCATCTTTCGCTCTTACACCTCTCATGCTTTGTCTGTTTTCTCAAAGCAATGGAAAATTTGACCGGTTAAACAACTTCCTATACTTTTGCTGTGCTGCTTCTTTAACACTTCATAACATGGTGACACCTGAGGATTATGCTATGTACTCAGAAAAATTTCATTATATCTACATAAATGATTTTCAGAAGAACATTATTTGCTTTTATTTTTTAAGCCGTTAACATCATTTCACATTTCAGCCAAAATGGTTTCACTGTCCTCCAAGATCTCAATACGGAGATTAACAGCAAAACTTCTTCAGTTTTACCTAGTCGAGTGAAGTTGTTCCTTGAGCCTGAGGAGGGTCAGCACATCCCTCCTAGTCCCATGAAGAGTCTATAGGAACATTAGGACAGCCAAGATCCATTGATTCTCACATTAAACTCAACCTTTGAGAAAAACTGAAAGTATGATGTTGTTACTATCTGTTCTGTTCTTAAAGAAAATTTTTTAATACAAAACTGGGTTGAGTCTATTGCCTTGTAAACTTCAAGGAGTCATTCAAAACTGGAAAGAGAATGGCGGAAAAGAAATCTGTGCTAGCAACACGTACTATATAAAGCCCATGTCATGCATACTTAGCAAGTAATAAACATTGCCCATGTGAGGATGGTGTTTTCATCTAAACTGCAACTATAAAAGGTATAATCAGAAGAAAATTAATGAAGGTTCTACAACAAGTATTTGCAGCAAGTGGTTATTATGAGTGTTGCTTTTTTAAATGTTTTTTAGAAGAAACTTTCTGCATGAATACATTAGGTGGCTTTCGCAGAAGGCTGTACAAACCAAGACAAAATGGAATAGCAGTTAAAGACAAACTACATGAGAATACTTAAGATAGTAGGGCCATAAACTTTTGAGGATAGACTGTCTTTTACTGTCTTTTAAGCTCACTGAAGCAACTGTTCAAAGGAACAAGGACAGTGTAAAGATAATTCAGTCTTCAGAAAAAAAAAATCATAGACATCTAGTCAGCAGAGGGGTTTCAGAACTACAGGTGAGCATGGTAGAGCTTGCCAGATGTTAAGCTGGAAGGCAGAAGGGAAAAGCTGTCTACAACATTTGCATCATTCAGAAAGGAGCTGCTATACACCTCTTACATTTGGCAGGTCTTTGCATTGGTTTCTAACTTCAGTAGACACTCAAAGTGCAAGTTCTTCCAAAACACCTGTATATAATACAAACACATCTGTCTGACAGGAATTAACATACATCTTGCTATGCCAAGGCTATGTTATGTTTCCTTACTGTAGGCATTTTACACCCTCCATATTTTATCTCTGTAAAAGGGAGACCAAGGACTAAAATAAGAATTGAGGCTCTATGTCTCTACATGAGACAATCCCAATTTTGTATTATATGTAATAAAAATATCTTTGATGTATCTCCTTACATTGTCATTAAATAGTATTTGAATATACACCTTTTCTGTCGCAGTGGTACTAATGAGGATGCTGGTAATTCATTTTTAGGGGAAACCACATGAAAGAATTGACAGACCAGATAACAGGTGAGCAGAGAGCCTCTCGTGTCTCTGGAGAGCCTATCTATCAGAATCAAATATTATTAAATGGGGTTGGCCAGGTGTAAAGTGATGAAACAGGAAACAAGCAGTGAAATAGGATTGGACCAGAGTATTTGAGACAAATTTAAAGAACTGCAAATTTCAGGACTGCAATTTCCATGAGTATGGAGGGGATATGGGAAAATAAGATAGAAGGTTTAGCAACTTCTGGAAATTTAAGTTTCCAATAAAGTCTCACAAAGTAAAATTAGTTTGATGGTCTATCCTATTTCTTGCTTTCTACTTCAACAAAATATCACAGACCTTGCGCGGGTAGGCAGGGTGGAGGGGAGTATCTGCTGAGAACCATGGGTACTAAACTCATCTCAGTGTGGTATTTGTAATTTGCTTCACAAGTATTCAATATATACACAGGTTTTTTTGTTTAGATTTTTTAAGAGAAGAAAGGAAAGAAAGAAAAACATTTGCAAGAAAAACAGTCCCCTACTTCAGAAACCATTTTTGCTGGCAAACAAGTACAGTATGTGCTCTAAAACAGTTTACTCTAATACAATATAAACTGAATTACTTCTCGAATTGCCACCTTCCAAAAGAAAGAAGTAATAGTTCAGAGGATGAAAATTACTGACCGATTCTGCTGATTATATATATTTATTGTAGGTTGTGCTATAAATGTACCAGACATGGAATAAGCCAACTCTTTCATTCTAAAAAAAACCCAAAACAAAACCAACACACAACACATCAATTTTTCCTGGTACACTGGAAACATATTTTTCATAGAAATAAACACATCTTGCAACCTTTTCTTTTTCTCCTTTACTTTGAAAAAATAAAAGGTACATAGCAGGGTGTCTTGTAAAAAACTGTCTCTTGAAATTGCAACAGGACATTCTATATGCCTAGTGGCCATTTAATTTAATGGGATTTTTATTAGTGTACACTGACTGGGTTATTTAAACCACAGGGGTCTTTGCAAGTAAAAGCACAATTTAAGCATGGAAGAACACCAAGCCCAGTTATTTTATTTTAAAAATTAAACATACTGCATTTTCATTTATCTTTTAAAATGGTGTTTTTCCTAACAATTTGATGAAATTTTACTTCTCCGTAAAAAAAAATTTAAGTTCTTTAATTGTCATTGCATAACAGTACAATTGCGTCTTGAATCTCAACAGATTTTACTGCAAAAGGGCATGATCTTTGCACGTGAAGCACAGAAATGAGATTTACATGTCCAAAATTATTTTTGTTATCATATTTGAAGGAATATTTCTATTTCTTTCATGTTTTCATATTATATTTATTTCCTATTTTCACATTCTAATCTTTATAGACATGGGGGCAGGATATCACAGAATCACAGAATAATAGGGGTTGGAAGGGACCTCTGTGGGTCATCTAGTCCAACCCTCCT
>Ga0181612_133000_pt1 | contig 29446 bp, 26 predicted proteins | sample HoacroProtozoa21_FD_119630 | JGI IMG/M metagenome (GOLD analysis project Ga0181612, IMG submission 119630) | Hoatzin crop microbial communities from Cojedes, Venezuel. Combined Assembly of Gp0051906, Gp0051904, Gp0051908 | reverse complement strand
TCTGTTACCCAGAGTGAAGAGATTCTTCACCTCGAACTTAAAGCGAAGAGTGCCGTCTACCAGACGACGCTGCTCCTCTTCCTCATCAATTTCTCCGTTATTACGGCAATCCCGAAGATAAGCGGGATAATCCATATCAAACTCATCCCGGGAAGGATCCACTTCCTTGTTGTAGATCTTTTTCAGCCACTCATAGGCTGTGAAAAACTTGCCCTGGGGATCCGGCATATAGGTGCTGACATATTCAAAAATCTGCTCCGTGTTGGACTCCCCGGCGATTTCCATATCAATGAATCCCGTCATAAAAAACATCATGACTTCCACAGGAATCTGGGGCACCTTTAAACTTTGTAAAAACGCTCCCTCATAAATCTTATAGAAGAAAAGAGTCATTTCCTTACGGAGTTTTCGCATATCGTCGGAAACATCACTTCGGTCATTGTATGACTTATACTTTCGCATCAGTTCCTGGAATTTCTCCCGGTCAGCTCCCATAAGGCCTGCAAAATCCAAAATGGACTCTGTGGCTCCGCTCATATCCGGCATCTGTCCGGAGTACTGAGCTACTGCGGCAGCTTTTTGATTTTCAAGCTGCTTTGCTTTGGCCTTAACACCGTCGTATGCCAGACGGAAGTCCTTGGTCTGTTCCCGAAGTTCTTCCATATATTTGGACAACTCTTCCGTCAAATCACTGACATAACGAATAAACTTTCCAACGGTGTATACCACACCGGAACACATATCCGGTCCTAAGGTATAAATCTCCGACTTAAACTTATCATCGTAGTTAAAATACATCTTCAGGAAATTTACCTGCCAGGGATCTACGCCGCTTTCTCCCGGAGAGGAAATACGGGCCAGCTCCGGAAAACTCTCCACCGTAAGTCCCAGGGCCGGGGCCTGTTTCTTATAATCCTCAAAATCCTTACCAATCTGGTTATATAGGGACTTTGCCTTATGAAGCTGTGCCAAATAAGCCTCATAAAATGCCTCTGCCTGATGTACCGAAGACGATGCCATGGATGGGGCAATCTTTTGATTCACGTGAATTACCTTATCCACCGTCTCCTGTCCCTGTAAGGGATAAGAATACAGCACTGCATCCTCCGCCGCCTCATAGGTATAGCGGTAGGTCTCTCCTTCTTTTTCAGCAAGTCCAATAATATATCCACCGGAAAACGTAATGGTCTCCCCTTTAACGTTGGCGGAAACCGATCCCTTTAAGACGATTTCCACAGAATTCACCGGTGTTCCGGACTGATGTATTGTTGTCTGTTTTGTATACTCCTGTAATCCCATAATAACATCCGTTCCTGGTTCATTTTAAAACATAACAAAAGAAAGAGCCTTCCGGCTCCTTCCAAATGCCGGGTCACTTATCTTCGTTCTGGGCCCGACGCATACGCGCCAACCAAACCGCCTGAGGATTCCATCCCCGGAGAGCGCATTTGGTACAGCAAAACACGGGACTGGAGATATTCCGTTCCCACATTTCATCAATTTCAAATTGTGGCATCTTAAACTTCCGTCCGCAGGACTGGCAAGTCAGTTCCATTTCTCTAAGCATAGGAAATCCTCTCCCGAAACCCCAAATTACAAATAGAGTATAACACTTTCCCTAGAAAAATGGAAACTCTTAGCCGATCTGGGATGCAAGAACCTCGCGGCCCTTCTTTAAAGCATCTTCAATACCGGAAGCATTCTTACCGCCGGCCTGTGCCATATTGGGACGGCCTCCGCCGCCACCGCCTACCAAAGCGGCTGCTTCCTTAATAATATTACCTGCATGAGCTCCGGCGGAAACTGCGCTGTCCGTTGCCATAGCAACCAGGGAAACTTTTCCGTTCTTATCTCCGGCTAAAAGCACTACACCCTTCTCGTATTTTTCCTTCATACGATCGCCTAATTCCCGAAGTTCATTCATATCCATATCAGGAAGGTGTGCACCTAAGTAAGATACTCCGCCGATTTCCTCTACGTTGGATAAAAGATCATCTAAGGCATCTCCCACCTTGGCACTCTTTAAACTATCGTTTTCCCGGGAAAGTTCCTGCATCTGATCCTTTAAATGACGAATCTTGTCGGGAACACCGGCTGCATTGGTCTTTAATAATTCTGCGGCCTCGTTTAAGATAGCTTCCATCTTATCGTAGTACTGGAAAACACCCTGAGATGTAATGGCCTCAATTCGGCGTACACCGCTGGCCACACCGCTTTCGGAAAGAATCTTAAAAGCGGAAATATCAGAGGTATTCTGTACATGGGTACCACCGCAAAGTTCCACGGAGAAATCTCCCATGGAAACCACCCGTACCTCATCACCGTACTTCTCACCAAAGAGAGCCATGGCGCCGGTTTTCTTGGCATCTTCCATGGACATCACCTTGGTCTCTACAGGAAGAGCGGAAGCAATTTTTTCATTAACAATGGCCTCTACCTTAGAAATCTCCTCTGTAGACATGGGTGAAAAATGCGTAAAGTCAAAACGAAGTCGCTCGGGATTATTATCACTTCCTGCCTGCTCCACGTGATTTCCCAACACCTCACGAAGTGCCTTCTGTAATAAGTGAGTGGCACTGTGATTCTTGGAAATCATTAAACGGCGGGTCTTATCCACATCCATCTGAGCCTCTTTACCAGAAGTAATAATACCTTCCTTTACATAGCCCACATGGCCAACCTTACCGCCTACCAGATGAATGGTATCTGTTACAACAAAGACAGCATCTCCCTGGGTAATTACACCCTCGTCATGATTCTGTCCGCCCATGGTGGCATAGAAGGGAGTCTTATCACAAATAACCGTACCCTTATCACCCTTGGACAAACTGTCCACAATGGCACCGGGCTTACCAGCCTTGGGATCCACCTCAGAGGTAAGAACCTTAACGGATGCCTTACAGGAAAGTTCAGTATATCCTACAAACTCCGTGGTAATAGCAGGATCAATCTCCTGATAAACCGTAACGTCCGTACCCATGTAGTTGGTCTCTTTCCGTCCGGTACGAGCCTGGGTACGCTGAGCCTCCATTGCCTCTTCAAAGCCCTTTTCATCCAAGCCGAAGCCCTTCTCCTCCAGGATTTCCTTGGTAAGATCCAGAGGGAATCCAAAGGTATCATACAAACGGAATGCATCCTCACCGGAAAGTTCCTTTTTACCATTGGCGCGAAGATCACTCTCCAGCTCGTCTAAAATCTGAAGTCCCTGATCAATGGTCTTATTGAAACGATGCTCCTCTTCCGTCAGCACCTTAAAAATAAATTCCTGCTTCTCGTCAAGTTCCGGATATCCATCCTTGGACTCCCGGATAACCGTCTCGGAAAGTTTTGCTAAAAACTCACCCTCAATGCCCAACATACGTCCGTGACGTGCTGCCCGGCGAATCAGACGGCGAAGCACATAGCCACGACCTTCGTTGGAAGGAAGCACACCGTCACATACTAAGAATGTAGCGGAACGAATATGATCCGTAATCAAACGAATGGATACATCGTCCTTTTCGTTGGTCTGATAAGTCTTATGGGACAGTCCGCAAATAGCGTCCCGAATAGCCTTCATGGTATCAATATCAAATACGGAATCCACATCCTGCATGACCACTGCAAGACGCTCCAGACCCATTCCCGTATCAATGTTTTTCTGAGCCAGTTCCTCGTAATTACCCTTACCATCACCGTTAAACTGGGTAAATACGTTATTCCATACTTCCATAAAACGGTCGCAGTCACAGCCGACGCCACAGGTAGGCTTGCCACAACCGTATTTTTCTCCCCGGTCATAATAAATCTCGGAGCAGGGACCGCAAGGGCCTGCACCATGCTCCCAGAAGTTATCGCACTCACCGGTTTCAGGATCTCTGTAGAAACGGGTAATACGATCTGCCGGAATACCGATTTCCTCATTCCAAATCTTAAAGGCCTCGTCATCCTCTCCGTAAATTGAAGGATATAAACGATCGGAATCTAACTTTAATACCTCCGTTAAATACTCCCAGGACCAGTGAATGGCCTCAGTCTTAAAGTAATCTCCAAAGGAAAAATTTCCCAGCATTTCAAAGAAGGTAAGATGACGTGCGGTCTTACCAACGTTATCAATATCTCCGGTACGAACACACTTCTGGCAGGTACATACTCTCTTGCGGGGAGGAATTTCCTGACCTGTAAAGTAGGGCTTTAAAGGCGCCATTCCCGCGTTAATTAACAGAAGACTGTTATCATTCTGGGGAACCAAAGAAAAACTCTTCATAGCAAGATGCTCCTTGCTTTCGAAGAATTCCAGAAAACTCTTTCTTAATTCATTAACGCCAAACTTCATGATGGAAAAACCTCCTAAAATTAATAGTTCTGAACACAACAGCACCACCCCGCAAGGGATGGTGCCAACAAAGCCTTTACTTTGTCAAATCCTGCTGTTATGATGCACTGTCCTCTGTAACCTCCGTAGCCACTGCTGCCTCTTTGGCATCCTTGCGCTTGCGAAGGGCAATTCCCGCCTTAGCACCTAAAACACCTACGAAGGCCAGAATAATCATAATGACAACATACTGAATAAAACTTGCAAGAAAAGCACTCATGTTAATCTCCTTTATATCCGTTGGGATATATCCCCCTACAACTGCTAAAATTATAATCCAACACCCGCTTAAAAACAAGAGTCCTTACTTCATCCGACCGATAATGGCATTGGCCTTGGCATAAATCTCCGCAGGATCAAATCCGATGTGGAAAGCACCCTTCTCATAAAGCACTCTTCCGTTTACCATGGTCAAAAGCACGTTTTGCTTGCTTCCGGCATAAACGATATTTTTTACGATGTTATTTTCCGGCTGCATATTAGGCTGCTTCAGATCAAAGAGAATCAGATCCGCCTTCTTGCCTTCCTCCAGGCAATCGCACTCAGAAAGTCCCATAGCCCGGGCACCGTCACAGGTGGCTGCATAGAGTACCTCATCGGCAGGCACCACGGAAGCGTCCTTTTCCCGAACCTTTGCAAGAGCCGTCATTAAATACATTTCCCGGAACATATCCAGTGCATTATTGGAAGCCGGTCCGTCGGTACCGATAGCCAGAGCGATTCCATCATCCAAATACCGCTTAATGGGAGCAATACCGCTGGCAAGTTTCAGATTGGAGGCGGGATTCGTCACGGCATAAAGACCCTTCTCCTTAAAGATCCGGAAATCCTCATCATCCATGTATACCACATGGTATCCGCCGCCGCCGTACTCATACATTCCCAGGCTGTCGGTCAGCTGGGTAGGTGTTTTTCCCCATCGTTCCTTACACTCCTCCACCTCGGTGAAGGTTTCGGAATTATGTAAAAAGCAGGGGCTCTTATACTTCTGAGCCAGAGCGGCGATTCCCTCCATGCGCTCCATGGAGGTGGTGTACTCTGCATGAAATCCCATAATAAAGGATGCCAACTCCCCCATATCGTTTACGATGTTATAATTTTCTTCCACGATTTCCAGAGAACTTCCGAAATTATTGAAGCCGCTGGTCTGTACCGTACGGAAACCGCAGTCCACAGAGGCCTTGGCATTCATGGGCGGGAAGAAATACATATCAAAATTAGAGGTAATACCGCTGGTTAAGTACTCCATGATTCCAAGAATATCCAGCCAGTAAATATCATCCTCCACCAACTGTCCCTCTCTGGGAAACACCTGGTTATTTAACCAGTCCTGCAGAGGAAGATCATCTGCATAAGACCGAAGGAAGGTCATGGCCGTATGAGTATGGGCATTTTTAAATCCCGGCATGAGAAGATTTCCTTCGCAGTCAATGGTGCGGTCCCAGATAATTACTTCGTCTTCTTTCGCTACCCGGGACACATCGCTGCCGTCACCGATATAGCAAATCACATTATCCTTAACCCAAAGCTGTCCCTCCACAATGGAAAAACTATGGTCTGTGTTGGTTTTTAAAATTCTGGCATTTTCAAACTTAATATTCATGGAGACTCCTTTATTTCAAACGACTAATGATTCCTGTAACCAAAGCTGTAAACTTCGGGGCCACAGCCTTGCCTGCTTCAATGACTTCCTCCTCTGTAAGAGGTGTGGGGGAAATTCCTGCGGCAAGATTGGAAATACAACTGATCCCGATAATCTGCATTTTCATGTGATTGGCAGCAATGGCTTCACAACAAGTACTCATGCCCACGGCATCCGCTCCTAACGTCTTACAAAGCTGAACCTCCACCGGGGATTCGTAATTGGGGCCCTTGGTCTGAATATAGACCCCTTCCTTTAAGTCCACTCCCTGCTCTTTTGCAACTTCCTTTGCCAGAGAACGAAGAGACTGATCATAAATCTCACTCATATCCGGAAACCGCACTCCCAATTCCGGCATATTTTCTCCCCGAAGAGGCGAGGGAACAAAGAAAGAAATCTGATCTCTAAGAAGCATTAAATCTCCTGCTTTAAATCCATCCCGGATACCACCGGAGGCATTGGTTAAAAATAAAACCTCTGCTCCCAGCTCATGCATCAGGCGAATGGGAAGTACTACATCCTCCATATCGTATCCCTCATAAAAATGAACCCGGCCCTGCATACAACAGGTGGCAACACCGCCCACATATCCGAAAACAAACCGGCCCACATGTCCCGGTGCCGTAGATACCGGGAAGCCCTCAATGTCCTTGTAGGAAACCGTATCCACTACTTCCATGGTATCTGCAAAATCGCCCAGGCCGGAACCAAGTACCAGTCCCACCTTGGGAACAAAATCCGTCTTCGCCCGAACCGATGCCACACAGTTTTGTAATTTCTCGTATACAGGATTCATAGTCTCTCCTTTTTCTTTTATTTATTCTTCCGTAACCAAAATACCGTCAATGGAATCTGCCACCAGATTGTGAACCCTCACCGGATCGAAGGGCTTGTTAATGTAAGAAACTTTAAGCCCATGAGTATCGGAAATCTCCTGCTGCATCTGGGTCTTCACCAAAAATACCGGCGCCGAGGAAATCCGCTCATCGGAAGCAATCTCCTGTAATAATTCCTCAAAATGAGAAGGTCTTTGCTCAATATCGATAATAAAGGCGGCAATTTCTCCGTGATATCCCTGAATCATGGACAATGCTTCCTTTGAATGATCCGTCTCCAGAATATGATAATCATCCTCCAGACAACTAATGAGAATCGCCCGGCTTACCCGCATACTGTCCACAATCATCACCGTGCTGTATGCATCCAACTCCAGCATTTCACGACTGAAGAAGGCATTCTGATCCTTGCCCCGCTCCTTTACCTGATACAAAGCGCGGTCCGCGTAGGAAAACAGACGCTCATAACTGTAATTCTCTCCCTCCGGCCTAAAGCAAACGCCGATACTGCAGGAAAATGAAAAAATCAATTCGTCGGACAAAATTCCACGGGTCAAAGAATTAATCCGATTGGCAACTCCCTTTACCTCCTCCATAGACCGGGGATGGGTAATCATCATCATAAACTCATCACCGCCGATACGACCCACAATATCACCGGTGTCGGAAGTCTTTCGAAGGATACGGCCGAACTCAGCCAGCACCTGATCTCCCTGCTGATGCCCGAAGGAATCGTTTACCGTCTTAAAGTTATCAAAATCAATGACTAACAGGGCACAGGAACAATTCTCATGCTTATCCAGATACTCCCGGCACTTTGCCTCCATGCTGCCCTTATTATATAAGCCCGTCAGCTTGTCAATCATGCCGATTTCTTCCAATTTCTTCCGGGTGTTATTTTCGGAAATCCGATGGGAATGCAGTACCCGGATAACATAGATGGACATAACCAGCGCCAAAATGGTGGAAAAAAGATTAATATTAAACATTTCGGAAGATTCCGTACTGGAGGCTCCCACCATGCCGACGCATTCCAGCACCAAAAGCAGCACCGTCTGATACCAGGGAAAAATAAACACTGCGGAAAATCCGATTAAAATCGGAGCAAAATAAACCGCCGGAGACATATCCCGGGGCTGCACACTGATAACAATCACGAAACACATAATATAAAAATGTGTTAAATACGCTGCCGCCGTAGTCTCCCGATAGGTGCGATGTTTCTTACGAAACCGGAAATTCATAATTAAAAGTACCGGAATCTGAATAATCAGGGCCCGGCAATATATTTCGCTGACTCCCCATTCGGAAAATACCGTCAGAGACAAAATAAAATAGATAAATACCGCCACGGTGTAAATGGTCAGAACACGAAGCATGGACTTCCGGTTATTCATGGCCACATCGTCGATATTATCCTCAATATATTCCTTAGTTAAACCATGGAATCCCCAAATCGGTATACGTTTATCGAACATACATCCTCCATTACTCTTTCGGCTATACCCCTTTATACACATAGCCGTAAATAAGTATAGCATATTTCTCTTTATTTTTTATTGTATTCTGATTTTTTACGTGCTATGTTTTTTACGGTTGATTTTTCGGGGAGGAAAGTACATATGCCCAGCAAAGAACGGATTATTCAAAAATTAAAACACGACGGACGCCGTGCCGCCACCGCCTTTAAATGGGTGGTGTTTTCTTTGGTTACGGGAATCATATTAGGCGTGGTCGGTGCCCTTTTTTATCACGGCATTATTTTCGTAACGGATTTCCGCACGGAGCATCATCCGGTGCAGCTGTTACTTCCCCTGATGTCCGTTTTTATCTTATTCCTTTATCACATTTTTCATAACGATAAAGACGGCGGCACTAATCTGGTGTTGTCCGCCATTCACTCCGACGACGAAATTCCTTTTCGTATGTCCTTTTTGATTTTTATTTCCACTCTGCTTTCCCATCTTACCGGTGCTTCCGTGGGCCGTGAGGGAGCCGCCTTGCAAATCGGCGGATCTGTTGGAAATACCGTAGGAAAATTATTCCACTTCAATCAAAACGACAAAAACACCATGATTATGTGCGGCATGAGCAGCGTCTTTTCCGCGCTCTTTGGCACTCCCATGGCGGCTGCTATTTTTTCCATGGAAGTAGTCAGTGTGGGAATCATGCATTATGCCGCTTTGGTTCCCTGCGTTATTTCCGCCATTGTCTCCCGTCAGGTAGCAGACTTTCTTGGGGCACCTGCGCCTTCCTACGACCTTCCCAATATGGATGCCTTTACCATTGAATCCGCCCTTTGGATTATACTTTTATCCATTCTCTGCGGACTTGCAAGTATTCTCTTTTGCCTGTTGCTTCATAAGGGAGAAGTACTCTTCGACCACCTTCTGCCCAACCGGTATGTTCGGGCATTTATTCTGGGCTTTTGTGTTCTGATTTTAAGTTTTCTTTTTCCCGACGGAAGATACAACGGTACCGGCATTCAAATCATTGTCTCTGCCATGAACGGAGATGTGTACTGGTATGATTTTCTTTTAAAGATTCTTTTTACGGTGCTGTCCATCCTGGCCTTCTATAAAGGCGGTGAAATTGTACCCAGTTTCTTTATTGGTGCCACCTTAGGTGCCGCCTTCGGAAATCTTACGGGCATGGATCCCGCCCTTTGCGCCGCCGTGGGCATGGGTTCCTTATTCTGCGGTGTCACCAACTGTCCCATTTCCTCTCTTTTAATCTGCTTTGAACTCTTTGGTTTGGAAGGATGGCCCTTCTTTATTTTATCCATTGCATTTTCTTATGTGGTGTCCGGATACTATGGCCTGTACCAGTCCCAGCGGATTGTTTACTCCAAGTATCAGTCCAACTACATTGATAAGCAGACTCACTAACTTTCGGACTTTCTGTTTTTTCACATATCCCCCTGTTTTTTTTGTTTTCATTTCTTCCCACAAGGTGTATACTTTGCTTAGGGGTAAGAGTAGATTTTAAGGGGGTATATTTTGGCAGATCAAACCACTTCCACCAAGAAAAATTCCACCAAAGCCAAAAAGCGCAGAAAGCAAACCCGTATGTACGCCGGTTTTATTATCGGTCTGTTTATTTTCTTAGGGGTTGCTTATTTAGGATCTGTACTTCGGGATTATCATATTGATACTTCCTCCGGCTCCATTCAGTTTGTGGCAAATATTTCCGTTCCCAATGCCAGAACCCTGACACTGGATAATGCCATCGAAGGCAAGATTATTGCCCACACCACGGATTTATCCAATGTGGACGGATATGAATTCCAGCTGGCAAGTAATAAGCACATGCTCTTCGGCAAGGTTTACGGCAGTGCCACCGCCAAGAAGGAATTCGCCCTTCTAAAAAGCGGCAAGACATATTACGTCCGGGTACGTGCCTACGTTCGTAACGATGCCGGCCGCAAGGTTCACGGCAGGTGGAGCGTCATTAAGGGAAGCACCGTTAAGGGTGACTAGAACAAGTCAAAATATACATTATTCCACGCAAAAAGCCTCCCCTCGTATGAGGGAAGGCTTTTTTATATCAATCTGAAAAATGCTATCCACGCAACTTGTTACACTTGCGAATCCTTACACTCCCAGGAAGTCACAAACCGCCTGCTGCATTTCGGAAACCTCCACAACCTTCTTGTGAAAAATCTCGCCTTTTTTAATATCGGAAATAGCGGAAGGCTCCGGCACGTTGGCTGCCTTCCCCAAATCCTCAGTCAGTTCCAGATCGCTCTTACTCTCATCATCCTGACCAATGGCCTTCATTACCGTACGGGTAAACTTATAAGGACTGGCGGTGCTGGCAATAACCGTAGGAGTCTTATCTCCCGTAGCACTTACATACTTATCATAAACAGAGGAAGCCACTGCGGTATGAGGATCGATCAAATATCCCGTGTCCTCATAGACCTTCTTAATCTGAGATGAGGTCTCCTGCTCTGTGGCAAAATTACCATAGAAGGAAGTAAGCTGTGCCTTCATGACATCATCAATGGAATAGCTGCCCTTCTCCTGTAAAGATTCCATAAGCGCCCGATTCTTATCTGCATCGTCTCCGCAAATATGGAAAATAAGTCGCTCCAAATTGCTGGAAATCAAAATATCCATGGAAGGAGACGATGTCAGTACAAACTCACGGTTCTTGTCATAAGAACCGGTGGTAAAGAAATCATACAGCACCTTATTCTCATTGGATGCACACAGCAAACGGTCAATGGGAAGTCCCATGTTCTTTGCATAATATGCCGCCAGAATATTTCCAAAGTTTCCGGTGGGAACCGTTACGTTAATCTTATCTCCGGAGGCAATCTTCTCTTCTCCCAGCAGTCTGGTATAGGCATATACATAGTACACTATCTGAGGCACCAAACGTCCGATATTAATGGAATTTGCAGAGGAAAAGCGGAATCCCTTATCTGCCAGACGCTGCTTTAAGGCCTCATGGGAAAACATTTTCTTAACGCCGGTCTGAGCCTCATCGAAGTTTCCACGAATAGCTACCACATGCGTGTTCTTACCAGGCTCCGTTACCATCTGAAGTTCCTGAATCGCACTAACACCATCCTTGGGATAAAATACCACAATCCGGGTACCGGGCACATCAGAAAATCCGGCCAACGCAGCCTTTCCTGTATCTCCGGAGGTGGCGGTTAAAATCACAATCTCGTCTTTGATTTGATTTTTACGGGCTGCCGTAATCATAAGATGAGGCAGAATGGAAAGCGCCATATCCTTAAAAGCAATGGTCTTACCATGGAAAAGTTCCAGATAATAAGCACCGTCGGCATACACCAAAGGAGCAATCTCTTCCGTATCAAACTTCTCGTCATAAGCACTGTTAATGCAGTGACGCAGTTCCTCTTCGGTATAATCTGTCAAAAAAAGCTTCATGACCTCATATGCCACATCCCGGTAATCCATTTTGGATAAATCTTCCAAAGACACATCCATCTTGGGAATCTCCGTGGGGACAAACAATCCTCCGTCAGGAGCAAGACCGTACAATACAGCCTCCGATGCGCTTACATATTTTCCTTTGGTTCTGGTGCTTTGATACTGTAATTCCATAAATATCCTCTCTTTGCGCTTGAGATTTGCTTTTGTGCCTGATTTTTGTATGTTAATATAAGAAAAAGGTTTGCAAAAACCAAAGAACATTCTACTATAAGGCTTTTTTAGAAGTCAAGAAAGGAGCCGGTAATGCTACCCGGTGTATACGAGGCCAAACGTAAAAACAACACAACCTACTATCGTACCTCCATTACCTTCCGGGGAAAGCACATTAGCCTGGGCAGTTTTGACACGGAGGAAGAAGCCCACAAAGCCTATGTGGCCGCCGGGGAAATCCTCTCTAAAAAGACCGTTACTCTCCTGAATTATCAAAAGCACCTAAAGACCCTGTCCCCGGAGAAGGCCATTGTGCTTCTAAACTACCGGGACAACGGCATCTACATTAAGACCCCCATCTATTTACAGACGGGCTATTTTTCCTATTATTTAAATGGTACCGAGGAATTTAAATTCGATAATGACGATTTATTTTACTATTCCTCCCATCCTATTTTGTGCCATGACGGTCATTACTATGTAAACGATTACGGCATGCAGTACGGAATCCTCTCCCGCTTCGGTATTCATCCCTTTGCGGTCAGCGGCATCGATTACCAGTTTGCCAACGGGGATGAACGGGATTTTCGCTACCAGAATGTAGTGGTAATTAACCGCTACCAGGGTGTTCGTAAAATCACCTATCACGACATGATTCGCTACGAGACCAGGATTCACATTAACGGTCATTTCTTAATCGGCCGGTTCCGCACCGAAGAAAAAGCGGCCGTTGCCTACAATAAAGCAGCCGACCTCGCAATTGAGGCCGGCATCACGAAAAATTTTATTCAGAATTATGTGGTGGAATATACCCCCAGAGAATACGCAGAGGTATACCACGATCTTTCCATGCCGGAGAAATTCTTAGACTATCTCCGGGACTTCGAAGCCGCCACCAAAAACGACTGATTAACGGAATCTGCAGTATAAATCCGGCCATTGCAACCGGCAACTCGTCCTTTCAGTTGGCATAGCTTCCTGAAATACTCATAATCCCTACGGAAGCTGAGACGTACAATGTGCACAGCGGGTAGCTCCCACCGGAATCTTAGACAGGCAGTATGGGCATTCCTTCTCAGTAGGTGCAGCCTCTTCCTTGGGTTCGTGAACCTTATTGGACAACTTGTCGTTCATACGGTTAATGGAACGCACCAGAATAAAAATCACCAGTGCCATTAAAATAAAATTAACCACCGCCGTAATAAACACACCGTAATTTAACGTGGCAGCACCGGCTTCCTTAGCTGCGTCCAAGGTGGCATACTCACTTCCATCCAAAGATATAAACAAATTGGAAAAATCCAGGCCTCCGGTTAAAAGGCTGATAACCGGCATAATAATATCATCGACCAGTGAAGAGATAATCGCCTGAAAAGCGGCTCCGATAATTACACCGACGGCCATGTCCATTACGTTGCCGCGCATAATAAACTCTCTGAATTCTCCAAAAAATCCTTTACTTTTTTCTTTCATGATTCCCTCCCGGAATTTAATTTACGACCTGATTCCGGCCGTTCTGTTTGCCATGATACAACTTTTTATCAGCCACATCAATAATCTCCATAATGCCGGTACCGGGACGATACTGCTGCACACCGAAGGTCAGAGTAATCCTTACCTCATCTCCTCTGCAACGGAAAACGTGATTCTCTACCTTCTGGCGGAACTCATCCAAAATCGGCACCACCTCCAGGGGAGTGGCATCATGGAACATAAGGAGATACTCCTCTCCTCCCATGCGGCCCACTTCCCCATAGTCCTTCATGAGTCCCCGGAACATTTCCGCCAGCTCATGAAGTACCAAATCTCCCGTGTCATGTCCGTAAGTATCATTAACCCTCTTAAAGAAATCAATATCACACATGGAAAGAGTGAAAAGCTGCCCTGTTTCGTTATAACGAATCTCCAACTCGTCTAAGGCATGGCGAATTCCCCGGCGGTTCATAAGGCCGGTCAAAGAATCCGTTACAGCCTCTTTCTGCATCCGTTCCTGAAGGAGCTGCTGCTCATAAGCCGCCGTAATATCCTGCTGAATACAGAGAAGTTCCAGCCGGGTATCATTCAGCCACATAAACTGTATTTGCTTTTTCATCACCGGCATACCTTCCACACAGTAATCATAGATCACCACATAGGAACCCCGGGTGGATAAAGCGTCGGAAATTGCTTCCTTGGAAAAAGACTTCTGCAAACGCTCCACTTCCGAGGGAGGAACGGCCTTCATTAAAAGGGGTATCATTACCTCCCGATAGGGTTCTCTGACACCAATCTTCCACTCAGGCGCAATATCCCGGATCTGCTGACCAATATGCCGAAAATGCACCGTCTCATTGAAAATATTGATCATAGCAATAAAATCGCAACTTTGGCTAAGCACCAGATCGATAATTTTCTCGTTGACCTTATCATCGTCAATATCCTTGGTGTATACAAAAGCATAGATTTCGTCAGTATCGGGAGCCTTCAGAAGATTTACCGTGGTCTCCACCCAAATCAACTCACCTTTATACCAGCGCTCATATTCGAAAGAATAGGTATGCCTGTCCTCCTCATAAGCCTGTATAAAGCCCTCATGGGACAACTTCTGAATGAACTGACGACGGTGATTCTCATCGGGAATCTGAGATGCCGCATTTAATAACATTGCCAGGGTATCCTCTCCCTGTCTTAATTCCGGAGATATAATCTCGTCTGCTTCTTTCCGGACATTTTCCGGAACACTGGCCAGGGCAGTACGATCCAACGATGCGTTAATACCGTTCCCTGCCAGTTTCTCATCCTTTGTCACCGTAAACATAAAGGCAGCTATGGCATCTCCCTTCATGGACTCCAATGCAATCTTCTGCTGCTCCAGACGACGCTCGTCCCGGCGCTTAATATTCTGATTAAGGCCATAGCAAAGCACATCATCTCCGTACTCTCCAAAGGAAGACACCCGAAAACAGGTAAACTTCAAATAGGTATGACGTTCAGCGGAATAAACCTGAACCTGGCAGGAAGCGTTTTCCTTTCCCTCCCGCATATCCTTTGCCATTTTCTCAAAATCTGCTCTGTCTCCCTCATCCATTCGAAGGGCCAACATCAAATCCTCCGGAAAATGATCGAAATTCCGGGGAATATCTTTAAACCGATCCGGAGCCGAGATTAAATGAACCCCATCCTCCTTTGTAGAAAAAGAAAACCACAGGGCTGTGGAATCATGAAAAACCTGAGATATAATTGTATTTTTAACTTCTTCGGACAAGGAATTTAAAGACATCCTTCTCACCCCCTCTATGCGAAAGATACGTATAAAAAACCCCCGATAAAATCGGGGGGAATATTCACAACAAAGAAACATAAATCAATTGGACTTACGCTTGGAATCCTTTTTTACTTTTTCGTTGCGGATGTAATACTCTAACAAGCGAAGCACGTACTCCGGTGCATGACGATTATCCCGCTCCCACTCAGTCACGGTACGATAAGGAATCTGGAAATATTCACAAAACTCCACACGATTCATCCCCGTCATGGCGCGAAGTTCTTTGATCTTAGACTTGCAATCCATATGACAACCTCCCTTATGTAATCTCTTACATGTAAGTCGATTATATCATGGTTTAATTGTTTACACAATGGGAAAATATTGCCTCTGCTGTCTCACGAATCTGTTCCTCACCGGATATGGTGGCGGTGCCGTCTCCCGCCTGATTTCCATAGTTTCCGAAGCCTGCATGATTACCTCCGGAAATCACCACCTCCGTGTATAAATTTGCATCAAAATATTCCCGGCCGGCTTGGATTTTTTCCATGTTAACCACCTCGTCGCAATCGCCGTAAATCACCAAGGCGGACAGACCCGTTCCGGTATAATCCTTGGTGGAATAAGATGCCAGAAGAATCAAACCGGCGAGAGAACCGCCGGATTTGTTTTCGTCTGCAGTATTCTCCGTCTCACCTTCAGAAATCCCCGTCTCTGCAAGATACGTCTCTGCATACATGGCCGCTGCTGCACCACCCATGGAGTGGCCCCCAAAATAATAAGAAGTATAATGATACTCGTCGCTTTCCAGAATACTTTCAGCAGCATCCATATTAAAAAGTGCCAGATGAAGAGGCATATCCATCAAAAAACAATCCACTCCCCCTTCCGCCAGGGTCTTCATTAAAGGTGCATAAGCTTCCGTTTCCACCAGGGCGCCGGGGTAAAAAATATAAGCCACTTCTTCTCCGGGGCCGTCAAAGAAATATCCCTCTTCGATTTCAGAAACCGTTACCGTGTCCGTGGTAGAAAGGGCTTCATCCACATTCCCAGCCGGATATACCGCCCTGGTTAAAATCAGATAGATCACACCGCAAATCAGGATCATTTTAAGCAGAAAAAACAAAGGTACCGTAACGGTAAACTTCTTTTTCTGCGTCTTATGCCGAAAAACTTTCATCCCCAAAAGAGCCCCCAGACTTCCTAAAAATGCCAATAAAAGCAGCACTCTCTCCGGGATCCGCCATTGATTCGTCTTTGCCTTATGCTTATCCATTCCATAAGCCGCAAAAGAAATCAAATTTAATGCAATTAAAAGAATCATTAAAATCATCAATAACCGGGTATACATAACTCCACTCTCACTTCAACAATAAATTTATAAGACGCATAACGCCTCAACAATCATAAGGATCTACAACACATAACAATCGTAACGAATAACAGAGCCCGGCACTTCATAAGAAGGCTTCCTTCCCGCCAGGTAGGGCCCCTTCGCCGGCCGCTTAACCACAACCTTCTCCCGGCCTTTATTTACCGCCGCAAGAAAAAGTTCCTCCTCATTTTCACAAGGCTTTGCCAGCTGATGCATCAGCTGAAATTTTTTCTTAATCAGGCCGGACTTTTTTCGTTCCGGAAACATGGGGTCCAGGTAAATGACCGCAGGAATCTCCTTCATGTTCTTAAGATACAAAAGAGAATCCTCATTTACTGCCCTCATGCGACCGCAGATTTCTGCCGTTTCCGAACATTCTCTCCCTCGACGAATTCCGTCTTCTAAAAGAGCAAACATTAGTTCATTTTTCTCGCAAAGAAGCACCTCATATCCTGCCGCCGCCAGTAAAAAAGAGTCTTCTCCAAGTCCTCCGGTGGCATCCAGCAATAAGGGGTGCTCATTTTCCTGCAATTTTTTCTTACCGCGTACCGCACGAATCAATGACTCGCCGTTTAAATTTCCGGGGGCGGTGCGTTTTAAAAGGGGGACAAAATCCGCCATAAGGCGCATTCCATCCCCCTCAATATATGTTCCATTTTCATCTGTCAGCAATGTAAGATTAGCCTCTGTTTGACTCTGAATCTGCTCTGACAAAAAATCACCTGACCTCTCACTTCTTCCGAGGAGTGATTATAGCACATTTTTTCAAAAGAGGCAGAAAAATCAGTCCAGAATCTGTCCATCTCTGGAAATGGTTACCACCTGCCAGGGAATAAACTTACCGCTGTTTTTTAACGCATTCTCTGCAGCACGCTGAAGTCCTCCGCAGCAGGGAACCTCCATACGCACAACGGTTACGGACTTAATGTCATTTTCCGCAATGATCTCTGTTAATTTTTCCGTATAATCAATGTCATCCAGCTTTGGACATCCGATTAAGGTCACGTGTCCCTTAATAAAATCCTCATGCATATTGGCATATGCATAGGCCGTACAATCCGCAGCAACCAAAAGTTTTGCGCCATCAAAGAAGGGTGCCCGGGTCGGCAGTAACTTAATCTGTACGGGCCACTGTGTAAGACGGGATACCGGATAAAATCCGGGATTGTAAGTTCCGGAATTTTCTGTCATTCCCTGACTTTCGGTTTCATTTGCCGACTGCTCCCCGGGATGTAACGCCATTGCCATAGATCCGGGACATCCCATATGCATTTCATGGTTCATTTCCTGATTCATTTGCTTCTCCTTCTCTTCTTTACTCTTTAAAACAGCAGCCTCATCATATTCCGGTGCCTCTCTGGTCTCAAAAGTAATGGCTCCCGTAGGGCATCCCGGCAGACAATCTCCGAACCCGTCGCAGAAATTCTCCCGCACCAGCTTTGCCTTGCCATTTACAATATCTATGGCTCCTTCATGACAAGCGGTTGCACAAAGACCGCAGCCATTACATTTTTCCTCATCAATATGAATGATCTGTCGTACCATAAAAACACCTCCTGTAAACTCTTTACAGGAGGTATTCTAACGAAGGAATAAATTTTTGTATGTTGTTATGACCACATTTTTTATATTACCACTGATTATGTTCAAAACTACTTTGTCCATTAGGATACACATGAACTGTATCGCTAATATTCAAGGTCTTACTTCCCAACTTCATTTTTACACCAATTTTATAATTCGCATACGTTCCACTATTAGTAATATTATTTTCGGTAATCGAATAAGATGCATCATTCACCAGTTTTGTAACGGAAAGTTTACTGTTCGCCTTATTAATCCACACATAATTTGTCTTATTATACGAATAATTTGTCTTTTGTACCACCTTGTACCAATCCTGGTGAGTTTTGTTGTTTGTAATAGCATACGTACTTGCCTTTGTATAAGTATGTGTCGTATTTAATGGATTATATATATCCACCTCTAAAAAAGAAACACAGAAATCTCCTATTTCTACAGACTCACCGTTTTGTAAATCAAGTTCTGATAAATCAATTTCGGTTTCCGTCAAATCCGCAGCATTGGTAACTGACGGAACACATAAAAAAGCCAACGCAAAAGCAACAAAAACACTAATTATTTTCTTCATACACCCCTCCATATTCTACTCCTTGCAAGGAATCCTTTACCTCATCCATAGAGAAACCACTAAAGAAAAATTCATATACGGCTTTTTCTCCTGTGCAAACCGCATAATACTCATTCTGGCCTATAGTTTCATTTTTCACGGCATCAATATAAAACACCTCCCCTACATCATTTACAAACTCCTCCCTGGCAACGATTTCATTAACGTAATTTGTCTGAACATAATCATTTTCTCCATAGAGCATATGTAATGTCATGGTTGCGCGTTTATTCGCATATTCATATTCTACATACTCTCTCAAAACGATTTTGCCGGATACCGTCAGATAAATATTGGTCATTTCAATACATTCTTCATCTGTAGGAGTCCATTCTTTCACACCATATTCTCCAGGAACATCTTCCCAAGTTGAATATAAACACTCTTCAGACGCATTATAATCTACTACCAAATCCGATTCTTCTTCAGAATCATTCAGCGTAATAACTGCCTCACTTCCTTCAATTTCCATTCCCTGCACATCTGTATACCATCCGGATTCGGTTCGAATAATGGCACGGGCGATCTTTTCTGTTGCATAAACTGATGTAGGAATTAACATAGCTATCAAAACAATTAGAATGCCGGAAACAACCTTGTACTTATTCCTTTTCTGTTGAAATCGCTTATGTCCTTTCCCAAAAACATTCACATCATAACCCGAAACATCAAAAGAGATTTCTTCCATTTCAAGTGCGAATTCATTCCTTAATTCTTGTTCTGTCATCCCTTCTTCCCCCTCTCTAATTTTTTTTCTAAGAGTTTTCTTGCACGTGATAACAAGGAATAAATAGTTCCTTCTTTCTTCTTTAGCAACTCAGCAATCTCACTTACAGAATATTCCTGGTAATAATACAAAAAAAGAACTTCGCTATACTTCGCCGGAAGTGTTCGAATTATTTCCGTAATACCATAATCTGCATCTTCCCCTTCATGAGAGGGAAAATCGGTAGCAGGTATTTCACTCCTCTTTTGATACCAGGAACATTTCCGAAGATCCTTACATAAATTAATCGCGACATGATAAAACCACGCTTTAAGTTCACCCTCTTCCTTAATTTGCGGCCTCTTTATTAAATAACGATACAAAACTTCCTGCGCTACATCTTCGGCATCTTCTGCGTTCTTTAATACAACAACGCTATATCGGTAAATCATATTTCCATATTTTTCAAGCAGTTCTTTTTCTTCCATTCGCTCCCCTTGCTATGCTCCCCATGCATTGCTTTCGTATTTTTTAATCCAACAGGCTTCTGCTGTTTTACACCTTCTATATATATAACGATCTAAAATCTTAAATCCTTGCATTTTTTGACAACAAACATAAAAATTCCACATTGCCGGTACCGGGGAACATGTCTACTCCCACCATATCCTCCACCCGGTAACCGGCGCCGTAAAACACCGGCAAATCCCGGGCAAGACTGGATGGTTTACAGGAAATATAAATCAAAGACGGAACATTATATGAAAGAATCTTAGGCAAAGCCTTGGGATGCACTCCGTCCCGGGGAGGATCCAATACAATAAAATCCGGTACTTCCGGCATATGATCCAGGGCTTTTAATACATCCTCAGCAATAAATTCACAATTTTCGATTTTATTTTCCCCGGCGTTTTCTTTTGCTTTTTCCACAGCCTCTTCTACAATTTCCACGCCCACCACACGTTTTGCCACCGGGGATAACATCTGGGTAATGGTTCCTGTCCCGGAATATAAATCATAAATTAACTTTGCGTCTCCTCCCAAAGAAGAACGAATCATACGCCCCGCCTCGGCATATAAAAGTTCTGCACCTTTGGTATTGGTCTGGAAGAAAGAAAACGGAGAAATCCGGAAGGATAATGTTCCTAAGGTATCATAAAAATAATTGCGGCCGTAAAGGACATCCGTTCCCTCGTCGCAAACCACATCTGCCACCCGATCGTTTCGGGTATGCAGTATTCCCACGATTTCACATTGTGTATCTTTATTTATTTTCGTTTTAAGAAGTTCTTCCGTGTATTCCTTAAGAAGTTCTTCCTCCGTAAGGAAACCGTCTTTCGATGGATTCTGGGTAGAGGTTACCAGATCCACTAAAACCTCTCCGGTGTTTCTTCCGACCCGAAGCAACAAATGGCGCAGGTATCCCTCATGGGTATTCTTGTGATAAAAATCCACCTTGCGTTCAGCAAAAAAACTTAATGTAACTTTAACAATCTCTCGAAATCCCGGATACATCAATTCACAATCCGGACAGGTTTCAATATCATAAAAGCTTCCTCTCTTATGCATTCCCAATGCCAGAGGGCCATCCTTATAGGCATCTCCAAAGCTAAGTTCCATTTTGTTTCGGTAACCTTTCTGCTCCGGAGAAGGAAGCACTCCTCGGAATTTGTCCATACCATTTTCCTGATGTGCTGAAATCACCGGCTCGAACATACGGTACAGCTGTCCCTCTTTTACTTTAATCTCGTTTTCATATCCGAATCCGCCATAGAGACAGCCTCCGCACACACCATCATGGCTGCAGCGGTGGGAATCATTTTGTAATGGAGAATCTTCTGTTACTTCGATCAAACGTCCCTCGTATTTCCCGTGACGTTTCTTGGACACAAAAAAACGAACCTTCTGTCCCGGCAAAGCATTCTTTACCAACACCTGTTCTCCCTCTGCCTTAACGATTCCCTTATTGGGAAAGTCCATGCGTTCTACAATTCCTTCTGCTTCTTCGTGCTTTTTCATAGAAATCCTTTCGTAAATTATTCCGTAAAAAAGGAGGGATAAATCCCTCCTTTTAAAAATCATGTGAAACTGAATCGGATGGGTTAGTTCTTCTCATCGTCGAACAAATCGTCATCATCATCAAAGGCATCATCAAAATCATCATCGAATTCATCATCATAATCCGGAGTAAAGAATCGATAGATTGCATATGCTGCTGCACAAACAGCTGCAATCACAGCTACCACAATCAATGTAACCTTAACGATGTGCATGATTCCCTTCTTGGGCTGTTCCTTTTTAACCACGTTACCCACCACCTCAATCTTTTCATCTACTGCGCTTCTTAACTTATCAACATCAATAATGGATGCAAGATCATCCTTTGTCAAAATCTTCATGTAAATATCTCCCTTCTATGGGGTTCCCCCGATTACTTGTTATTATACTCTATCTTTTTTTGAGATAAAACCGTTTTTTAGATTTTTTTCAATTTGGCAAAGGAGGCAAACATCTTTTTCCGACCGGCTTCATCAAACTCCACCGTCACTTCAAAATCCCGGCCGCCATCACGAATATCAACCACGTCTCCTTCTCCGAACTTCATATGAGAAACCCGGTCTCCCACTCCATAGTCCAGAGGTGATTTTTCAATCTTTGTTCCAAAATTCTTCGGTGCCTTTTCCTTAGCGGAATACAACGCCGCCATGGTGGGACGTTTCTCCTGCTTGGCACGTTTTTGTACCTGCTGATATTCGTATGGATTTTTCTCCATGGAGCGCTCAAAAGGACTCTTTTCTTCCCATAGATCCCCCTTAATAAGTTCTGAGGGAATCTCCTTTACGAACCGGGAAATCTTGGAATATTGAACCTCTCCACGGGTCATTCTCCGCTCTGCCGCTGTTAAGGTAAGACGCTTCATCGCCCGGGTAATTCCCACGTAGCAAAGGCGCCGCTCCTCCTCCAACTCCGAGGAATCTCCGGCTCCGATGGACATAATACTGGGGAATAATCCATCCTCCATGCCTGCCATATAGACATTGGGGAATTCCAGGCCTTTGGCTCCATGCAGTGTCATCAGCACCACAAATTCCTCATTATCCGGCAGATTATCAATATCCGCCACCAATGCCACCTCTTCCAGAAATCCGGATAAGGTGGGATTTTCCGCATCATTTACATATAAAGTAGCCTTGGAAATTAATTCATCAATATTTTCAATCCGCGCCAGGTCCTCATCGGTTCCCTGAGCCCGAAGGTCTTCCACATACCCCGTAGCTTCCAGTACCAGTTCAATCAATTCCGGTACAGATAAGGTCTCCTGCTTTTTCTTAAGATCCTCAATAAATTCTGCAAAGCCTAAAACCTTGGATGCTGCAGACTTTAAATCCGGAATCCGGTCGGCATGACAAACTGCCTCGTAAAAACTCAGGTCGTTATTCTCTGCATAGGCCTCTACCTTTGCAATGGATGTCTGTCCGATGCTTCGTTTCGGTACGTTAATAATCCGCTTAACCGCCACATCATCACGACCGTTATCAATGGTCTTAAGGTAAGCCAGTACATCCTTAATCTCCCGACGGGAATAGAAATTTACGCCGCCTACGATTTTATAAGGGATATTCTCCAGCAGAAACTTCTCTTCCAAAATACGGGACTGGGCATTGGTCCGGTACAATACAGCACTTTCCCCATAGGAAAAGGCATGATTTCGAACCTGCCGGTCGATATCCGAAGCAATAAACTCTGCCTCTTCGTAAGCCGAAGGGAATCTGTGAAACTCCAGTTTCTCTCCCTCTTCCGCTGTGGTCCAAAGAGTCTTTTCTTTCCGTCCCATATTATTCTGGATCACACCGTTTGCCGCATCCAAGATATTGGAGGTGGAACGATAATTTTGCTCCAAACGAATCACCGCAGCCCCGGGATAATGCTTTTCAAAATTTAAAATATTATAAATATTGGCACCGCGGAATTTATAGATGGACTGATCGTCATCACCTACCACACAAAGATTCTCCCGGCCGGAAGCCAGAAGACGCACCAGTTCAAACTGTGCCGTATTGGTATCCTGGTACTCATCCACCATGACATACCAAAACTTATTCCGGCAAAACTCCGCTGCTTCCCGGTCTTCTTTTAAAAGGCTCACCGTATTCATAATCAAATCGTCAAAATCCATGGCATTATTGGACTTTAACCGATTCTCGTATTCCATGTATACCTGGGCCTTCATTTTTTCATCGGGTGCAAAAGCCTTGGAAGAATACTCTTCCGGTCCCACCAGTTCATTTTTGGCAGAAGAAATGGCCGACAGGAAAAATTTTTCCTTATACTTTTTGGTGTCGATATTTAATTTTTTTAACACTTCCTTCATTACCGTCTTGGAATCATCTGTATCATAGATGGTAAAATTACGGTCATATCCTATATGCTCACCGAAACGGCGAAGAAGCCGCACGCAGCTGGAATGGAAGGTAGCCACCCAAATATCCCTGGATGTGGAGGGACACATTTTTTCAATACGCTCCTTCATTTCCTTAGCCGCCTTATTGGTAAAGGTAATGGCCATGATCCGATCCGGATACACGCCTTTTTCTTCAATTAAATAAGCAACCCGATGGGTTAAAACCCGGGTCTTGCCGCTCCCGGCTCCCGCCAGGATCAGCACAGGCCCTTCTGTGGTCATAACACCTTCCAGTTGCTTATCATTTAATACATCTTTATAGTTCATAGAACTCCTTATGCATCAATATCAACGGTCCAACCGTAGTTATCAGGAAGCTTGCCCCACTGAATACCGGTTAAGGTATCATATAACTTCTGGGTTAACTCACCGGTCTTAAAGTCGTTGATAACTACCTCATCATCCTTGTAGCGAAGCTCGCCTACAGGAGAAATAACTGCTGCGGTACCGGTTCCGAATACCTCTTCCAAGGTACCGTCATGTCCGGCCTTCATTAAATCATCCACTGCCAGGTGAGTTTCATTTACCTTATAGCCCCACTCTCTTAACAGATGAATCATGGAATCTCTGGTAACACCGGGAAGTACGGTACCCTCAATGGGAGCGGTGTAAATCTCACCGGCAATCTTAAACATAATGTTCATGGTGCCTACTTCTTCAACGTACTTACGGTTCTCACCGTCTAACCAAAGTACCTGGGTATATCCCATTTTCTCAGCCTTTACCTGACCCAGGATAGATCCGGCATAGTTGCCACCGCACTTGGTGAATCCGGTACCACCCTTAACGGCACGAACCAACTCATCCTCCACCAGAATCTTAACAGGATCCAACCCGGTGGGATAATATGCACCTACGGGACAGCAAATCACCATAAAACGATAAGAATCTGCCATATGTACACCTAAAGAAGACTCATTGGCAAACATCACCGGACGAATATAAAGAGATGTATCCGGCTCAGAGGGAACCCAGTCTCTCTCAACCTTTACAAGCTCCTTTACAGCCTCAACAAACATATCTTCCGGTACAGCAGGCATGCAAAGACGTTCATTACTCTTCTGCATTCTGCGGGCATTCATTTCGGGACGGAACAACTGAATCTGACCGTCTGCAGTACGATATGCCTTTAATCCCTCAAAGGTCTCCTGAGCATAATGTAAAACCACGCAGGAGGGTTCAATGGAAATAGGACCATAAGGAACAATGCGGGCATCATGCCAGCCGCCGTCCTTCGACCAATCCATAACGAACATATAATCCGTCATGAACTTACCGAATCCTAAATGTTTCTGATCCGGCTTCTCTTTTAACTGATCTCTCTTTACAAAACGAATATCCATGGAACGCCTCCTTCTCTTGCAGAATTCTATCTGCTTTTCCACTTTACCTTAAAAAACTCTTAGATATTATCCCCCTTTTGGAGGAAACTGTCAACGCAGGAACGGTTTATATACTCCCCTTAAAACAACCGTACCCGCTTCTCCATTGCCACCATATCCGCGGAATATCCCACGGCCTCATCCGGAGTAATCAACCCCCTCATAAAAAGGCCGTACAGAGAATCATCCATAGAGCACATGCCCTCACTTCGATATTCCGACAAAAGGGATGTCAGCTGAAAGAACTTCCCTGACCGGACACACTCCGTAATCTCAGGATTCCGAAGTAATACCTCAAAGGCCGGCTCCCGTGCTGTTTCATTTTGTACCGGAACCAGCTGTCTGGTAATTACACCCCGAAGCACACAGGAGAGCCGGTACAGTACCTGTTCCTTTTCATGGGGCGGAAAAAATCCCACCAAACGACCGATGGTGGTGGCCACCCCGGTAGTAGGAAGAGTTGTAAAAACCAGATGACCGCTCTCTGCTCCCCGAAGGGCTAAAAGGAAGGTCTCCGCATCACAGATTTCTCCCACATAAACCACATCCGGATCCTGCCTAAGAGCACTTCGAAGTCCTTCCGCATAAGAAATACAGTCGTATCCCACTTCCCGCTGCAGCACAATGGAATTGCCGTGATTATATAAATATTCAATAGGGTCTTCAATGGTAATAATATGCCGGGTACTGCCCTTGGCAATCAGATTCAAAAGGGAAGCCACCGTAGTGGAACGACCGCTTCCTGCTTTTCCCGTAACCAGCACCAGTCCATCCTTGCAGTTGGTTAAATCAATCATGGAATCCGTCAGGCCGATATCCTCGGGATTGGGAATGTCCCCGGGTAAAATACGAATGGCCATGGCATAAGTACCTCTCTGGCGAAACGCACTGATTCGCACTCTGGAAAAACCGGGAACGGAATACGCAAAATCAATCTCTCCCCGTTCCTTTAAAACATGCTGCTGCTCTTCATCCAGCATGGTTCGTAAAATTGTCTTGGATTCTTCCGGCAAAAAGGGTTCTTCATTTAAAGGCACCAGAGCACCGTTTACCCGTACCATGACAGGAGCCTTAGGCGCCAAATGAATATCTGTGGCATCCAGGGCTTTAGCTTCTTTTAATACCGCAAGAAGTTTCTCTGACTCCGGCATTTTCTTATCTAATCCACTGTCCATATTTTTTCCTCAGTTGTTGCTTTTTGTTTTTCGATTTTGTATACTTTTTTTACACACTATGGATAGTTTATCATATTTCCTTTTGAAACGGAGGGGCTTATTATGCATACATTTCAACCGTATCCCATCGATGAAATTGAGTTGAATCCTTTCAACTTAATCGGCAAGCAGTGGGGTGTCATTACCGCCGAGAAAGACGGCAAGTACAATGCCATGACCGCTTCCTGGGGAGCCATGGGTTACTTATTCAATAAGAATGTTGCCAGCATCTTTGTCAGAGATTCCCGCTATACCAAGGAGTTTTTGGATTCCAGCGATATTTTTTCCGTGACCTTTTTCGATGAAAAATACAGAAGTTCCTTAAAGTACTTAGGTGCCGTATCCGGCCGGGACGAGGACAAAATTAAAAACGCCCGTCTTAATATTAACTACCACAAGGACGTTCCCTTCATTGACGAGGGTAATTTCGTCATTATCTGCCGTAAAATTTTCGCAAAAAAACTGGACGAAAATGCTTATATGGATCCTTCCATCAAAGAAAACTTCTATCCCAACGGCGATCCCCATACCATTTATGTGGGCGAGATTTTAGAATTGCTGGCACGGTAATTGATGCCAAATCAAATGTGCTGATTTTTAATAATAATCCCCGGAGATTTGAGATTTTGAGATTTAACTCATCTTCTCATTTCTCCGGGGATTTTTATTTTACGGGATAATTTTATTTACGCCTCTTACGCTTCTTCCGTCTCCACCTTCAGGAATAACTCCTCAAGCTGCTTATCATCTACCGGAGTCGGTGCATTGGTCATAAGACAGGACGCATCCTTTACCTTGGGGAAGGCAATAACATCACGGATGGAGTCTGCGCCGCACATCAGCATCACCATACGATCCAGTCCGTAAGCCAATCCTGCATGAGGAGGCACACCATAGGAAAATGCATCCAAAAGGAACCCGAAACGATCATAAGCTTCTTCCTTGGTAAATCCTAAGGCTTCAAACATTTTCTCCTGTACATCGTTCTGATGGATTCGGATACTTCCGCCACCTAACTCCGTACCGTTTAATACAATATCATAAGCCTTGGCACGGGCCTCACCCATACGGTCCGTTCCGATTAAATCCACATCCTCATCAAAAGGCATGGTGAAGGGATGATGCATAGCCAGATAACGTCCCTGATCATCCGACCACTCAAAGAGGGGGAAGTCCACTACCCAAAGAAAATTAAACTGATTCTCCGGAATCAGGTCCAGTTCCTTGGCAAGAGAAATACGAAGATCTCCCAGTACCTCCCATACAATCTTGGTGCGGTCCGCTGCAAAAAGCAGCAGGTCTCCGTTTTCCGCCTCCATCTTGGAAATCAATGCGGAAATGGTGTCCTCATCCAAAAACTTGGTAAAGGAAGACTTTACAGTACCGTCCTCCTGAATTGCCATATAAGCAAGTCCCTTGGCTCCGTAGCCCTTGGCCTCTTCCACCAGTTTGTCAATCTTCTTCCGTGACATGGCGCCCTGGCCCTTTACATTAATACCACGAACACTGCCGCCGGCTTCGATGGCGGAAGTAAACACGGAAAATCCGCAGTCTGTTACCACGTCGCTGACATCACAAAGTTCCATGCCAAAGCGGGTATCCGGCTTGTCAGATCCGAAACGGTCCATAGCCTCCTGCCAGGTCATTCTGGGAATGGGCAGAGGAACATCCACACCAATGGCTTCAGAAAATACTCTCTTTAACAGGCGCTCATTGGTGTCAATCACATCATCCACATCTACAAAGGAAAACTCCATATCCACCTGAGTAAACTCCGGCTGACGGTCTGCTCTTAAATCCTCATCTCTGAAGCAGCGGGCAATCTGGAAATAACGGTCAAAGCCTGCACACATTAACAGCTGCTTAAACAACTGGGGAGACTGAGGCAGGGCATAAAAACTTCCGGGATGAATCCGGGAGGGTACCAGATAATCTCTTGCTCCCTCAGGAGTAGACTTCTGAAGAATGGGAGTCTCCACCTCAATAAAGCCTTCCTGAATCATAAAGTCACGGATAATTCCCGTTACCTTACTGCGCAGGAATAACTTTTTCTGAAGGTCCGGACGACGCAGATCCAAATAACGATACTTTAAACGAAGCTCGTCCTTGGTCTGAATATTTTCTTCAATGGGGAAGGGAGGAGTCTCTGCGGAAGAGAGAATCCGAAGATCCTTGCAAAGAAGTTCAATGTCTCCGGTAACCATGGACTCATTGACTGCTGCGGAACGCTTCTGAACCGTACCGCAAACTGCAATCACATACTCACTTCGTAAGGTACCGGCTTTACTAAATCCTTCAGAGCCAATGGTAGGCTCATCAAAAACCACCTGCATCAAGCCGCTGCGGTCTCTTAAATCCACAAAGATCAGACTTCCTAAATTACGACGCTTCTGCACCCATCCCATAAGGGTAACTTCCGCACCCACCTGTAATTTTTCTTTTTCGGCGCACCGGCATGTGCGGTGCAGTCCCTGCATTGATTCTGCCATTTTTTACTCCTTTAAACTCTTCGATGTTCCGGACGGTAAAACTCTTCAAAGGAAGTATAACCCTCCTTGGAAAGCTGCTCTTTCTGGAACTTTTTATTTTTATTCATAGGAACTACCAAAACCTGTTTACCGGCCTCCCGCTCCTTCTTTGCCTGAAGTAATACTTCAGAAAGATCCTTTGCAGCATATCCCTTCTCCACCAGGTACGCCACCTTTTCTCCGCCGCCGGGGATCCGGAAATCCTGCTCCATTAACAAAAGGATAATCCGCTCAAAGCCAATGGAAAATCCACAGGCCGGAACCTGCTGTCCTAAAAACTTACCTACCATTTCGTCATAACGGCCGCCGCCGCCGCAGCTTCCGCCAAACTCAGGAATAGCAATCTCAAAAATGGTTCCGGTGTAATAACTCATACCCCGTACCAGGGTAGG
>Ga0181612_108474_pt1 | contig 29454 bp, 16 predicted proteins | sample HoacroProtozoa21_FD_119630 | JGI IMG/M metagenome (GOLD analysis project Ga0181612, IMG submission 119630) | Hoatzin crop microbial communities from Cojedes, Venezuel. Combined Assembly of Gp0051906, Gp0051904, Gp0051908 | reverse complement strand
TTGCTCCAGCACTGTGCACGGGAGCCCCTCATGTGAAGGTTCTTGCTCCCATCCCTCACTGCATCTCCTCTCGCAGAGCCCTTAAGATGCAAGGGAAGAACAAAAGCAGGCAGGAAGTCATGTAGAAGAGAAAATACACCGCATGAGTTCCTGGGTGTAGCACACTGATGCCCTCTTATCCCTTTAACACCCACAAAGACTCATTGAACCCTAGCTGCAAAGCTGCCATCACCAACACGCGAGAATTTTTGGAGTCCTAACTGAAATGGAAAATACCACCTACTACAAAACCCAGAGTTTACCCAGCCTGTCCCTTAGAGAAACGCCACATCAGTTTGCCCAGCTCAGACCTGCTGAAATCCCACCTGAAGGTGTCAGGGCCTCAGGTCAGTCTAAACCCTCTTCTGGGAGCATCCTGAATCCTCCTCCCTCCCCCAGCCTCAGAGATGTTGCTCCACATCTTTGCCTTGTTGTTTTTCTTGGCAGCTGTTTCCTTTCAAGTCAAGCTATGGCTGTGTTGCTTTTAGGTACTTAAATTCATATTCTTGATTCATTTCTTCCCTAATCACCTGAGACACTGCGTTTTACAAAAGGGAGTATAATTAATCTTCCAGGTTTGTGCACGTGGGATGAAAAAGATGTGATCCGTGACAATTTAATGCCCTAGCTAGCTGCGAGACAATGGAAATTTCTGAGTTATGCCCAAAAAAGCCACACCCAGGCTCACAAAGACTGCAGCAGCTGACAAGCATCTTTTCCAAACTCTTAAACAAGAACATTTTTGAGGGTTTTGTTGTTGCTGTTGTTGTTTTAAACTTGGCCCCAAAAATCCGTTGCAAAAGAGCGAAGCTGGCAACTTACGCAGCGGTTCGATGGGTTCCAGAAGCTGTTGAATTTCTCACAAGGTTATCAGCGATCTGGGAGACCCACCAAGGCGCATTTCGTACGGTGATCGCCGTCAGCGTGCCCCTGCTCCCCTCCAGCACGCATTCCTTGCAACCTCAGTGGCGGTTCGACAGCCAGCATCGCTGGCAGACAGCTCCATCCCATCTCAATCACTCTCTCAGATGTCAACAGCCCCGCAATGGCCAATGTGATGTTGGCTGCCCATAACAAAGCTATCAGAGTGACATTTTGCTAGGAAATGGTGAGAGTGCTGCAGTAATCGGACAGAGTTATAAAAGGTTAATGAAGATGAAAGGACAGCAAATAAAGAGGAAAAGCCCAGGCAGCCAGAGGGATTCTGGCAAGATTTGCTAAGCTGCTGCCCAGCCACACACTAATACATTTCCTGCGTTTCCCAATCCAGCTGCTCTTTTCCAGTAGCCTCAGCAAATCTGTATCGCTGGGAGAAACGCTTGAGCTACTGTGTGGCTGGTAGCATTCGTAGCGACTCTTGCCCATTACCAAGAAGAATGCTCAAGTTTCCAAAAGGAATTTGGGAAGAAAGTTCATTTCATCTAGGTACAGCGTCCCTGGGGAGGCTGAAGTCAGGAGTGCTCCAGCTCAGCCCAGACACACATAACTGAAGCTCTATGGATGCATTGTTCACCTAAGGGACATCTCTTTCCAAGTCACCTCAGTGTTTTTGGAAGGAAAATTTCTCACCCTGCGTTATGAGAATGCTGCTAAGAACAAGCGATCCTCTGGTGCCGCTGGGTAGGGTAGAGCGGTGCGAGGCACTCGTTCAAAGCTGAGGGGATGAAAATTCATTTCTTTCCACCCTCGTCATGGGACAATTCCTGACAGTACGCTTGGGCTGTAGTATCCAGATTTCACACTACGGGACTCCACTCATTCCCTTCAGAAAGCTATTTAATGCCTTAATAGATGTCCTCATCACACTTTTTGTTTTTACCACATCATTGTTTTCTTCATTATCTCTCTCACCACCTAAAATATCCCTTCTTCCTCACCAGCACTTCAGGCTTTCAAATCACTGCAGGCTCTTACCTAATCTCTTTCCTACTCCTCATCCGATGTCGAGACCGGTGCTTAGCTAAGCTACGCACATAGCTCGCTGTCAGCGTTGCCACATACATCAGTCTCTCCAGCTCCAGCGCGTTGCCGGTGCGATTCTCTGAATTCCTGCCACTCGTCACCACGTCTGCACGGGTGGGTGCCAAGGGGAGGACACGGACCTGCTGGGTGGGATCAGATGAGCTCAGCAGAGGAAGACTTGCAGCTCATGTTCTCCCCAGCACAGGACATCTGCACGTACAACCCAGCCCATCACCCAGCAGTTTTGCTGCCATCTCCTAGCATTCATCCTTCATGTGATCTTCCATCAAAATTTCTCCATGCTTTTTCCAGCTTCCCCATCTCACAAAGAGAAGGGTATTATTAACTATTTAGCATAACTATTTCCAAGGCAAGCCTTGATCTACTCTGTTGCTGATTTCTCTCAGTTCTTCCCAGTTTCACAGTGACTGCAGGTTTGACTATGCTGCTTTTAGCACTGAGATCATTTATGAAGGCATGATGTTTGGCCAGACTCACCACCACCGCCATCTGTAACCCACGAGACACCTCCTTCATCCCAGCCACACACCCCCCTGCAATTATTGCTGTCAATACTGATGCTAAGGGTACGTGTAGGCAAACAGAGTTCACTCACTTCTAACTCGATCTTCATACATCTTGCCCTTTGGGGAACTGGGGAAATTGCTGCCTCCTTTCCCATCACCCATGACAGCACAGACTTTTATGTTTCATCAGTAGTGTAACCATGGTCATGGTGCACAACACTGGCCAACCCAGCTGCAATGTTGTCCATCCCAGAGACTGTCCAGCCCGGGCAGCAGAGACCTGGTGCATGGCAATACCCATGACTGACAGCAGCGTCGGCCTCTCCAGCCTCGGGATTTTTGTGGCCGTGACAAACTTTGAGCTGGCTTTCAATTTATGCACGCTGCCGTACCCGCGCCGCTTTGAACTGCCTGCATGAGTAAGCCACCCTGACAAGCTAGAGTTCATGGGGGTTGCAGTCAGTCATATTACAGCCCATGACAGATTTAATTGCAGATTAGAAATTACATAGCAGAAATATTACAGGAGACTTGGGATCCTAATTGTTTCCTGCTTAAGGTAGTAGCTTAATTTTATTTTTAAACTCCCAAGCGCTGACAGCCAATATTTTGGTGTGAAAAAGCTAAAGAAGCAACTGCTACCTCACTGTGAGCAGGTAACAACTTTCAGAGTTTAATCTTACACCTTAATTTGTTCTTAATATTCGGATTGTGGCAGCAGCCAGGAGGCATTATCAAGCTAAGTGCTCCTTTGTGTCAATACACAGCAGCAGAAAAATTCCCCGCCCAAACGAGCTGTGATTGCTGTATCTGCTGGAAGAAAGCCATGCTCTCTCTTGTGCCATGCTAATGCACTTTTAGCAACAGGACTGATTAGGATTCTTGGTTTGGATTTGCTCAGATCTAGCCTGGTTGGATTTTTAATCTTCAGGATAAGCTGTGGATAGAGAATTAGCCGTTTGGATATAAACGCATCGCTGGGAAACAGTTTGCCGGCACCCACCGCAAAATAAATTCAGTGTCCGATCTGGCGAGCGGCTGCTAGATAATGAAGTGATAATCAGGGGTGCGGGGGCAGAGGGGGGATTTTTGGCTTTCAAGAAGCACCAGACATCTTTGCCTGATTCTGTCTCCACCAGCACAGAATTTAGAAGAGTGCTGAAGAAAGTGTGCTAAGAGTAAAAATAAGCACCCTCCACTCTTCTCAGATTTAAAATGATGCTTGACAGGGGAATTACGGAGTCGCCACCGGCAAGCCGAGGCACAGGGATCACTGCTCGGGCTGTTTGAACCTCACGGCTCTCCTGTGCTGTATTTCGACACAGCTGCCTAAGGAAGTCTGGCAGGCCGCGCGTCCTGTCCATCTCGGCAAGGCTGGCAAGCAGCATCGCACAGGCGAGAGACACCGGCTCTCGGGTTTAACCCGACAACGAGCCTCTCGCACCCGAGTCTGCAGCGTCTGACAAGGGGAAATGCTCCCCGGCATGCTCTCATCTTGCAAACAGCAAGGAGGTTGGGTGTGCTCCTTCCAGAAGGCTTCTTTCTCCAAAACCGTTCTTTTTTCCCCAGTCCTAAAGAAGCCTGACAGCCACCTCCCTCCAGTTGCCCATTGCGTGGTGGCAAAGCCTCCCAACACTGAGCAGGACCCAGGAGTGGCACACCACCACGATTAACTCTGTCACAGCACCCGAGCAACCCAAAAGAATGCTCCCACACACTTGTCACCCCACTTTCTCTAGGGCTGGCCTCAAACTGGGCAGCAGCACGGACACACAGATCGCAGCCTGAAGATCTCAGATCCAGGAGCAGTGGCCATACTCCACCTGAAATTGATGTCCTGTCAATCCTTTCTAATTCTCATGGATGTCAGAAAGATTTATCCGGAGAGATCTTGTTTTACAGCCTGTGTCTTCTGGTGTATTTGCTCTTTCAGAACTCTGGGTTCACAAGCTACTGCACCCTCCCCAAGCCCTCTCTCACCCATGCTGGAGAGCTGTAAATCAGAACAACCGGCAATGCATTCAGCTACAGTCTTGTCCATCATCTGTGCATGGCATTAACCCTGTGAAACTTGGACACTCAGATCTGCATTTCCCAAGCTTTGAATCCTTATCCACCGCTAAAGCCCCTCAGACAGCCAAAGAATGAAGCGTGTACAGCAGCCGGCATTTCTAAAGAAAACTTGATGGCTTTCTGACACCCGACACATGCAATTCCCAACAGAGTTAATTGAAGCTAATTCCTCAAAGGCTGAGATGAGAATATCCCCATAAATTATGTTCCCGCTTCATTCCAGACAAGGATGGCAAGAATGCATTACACGCAATCCCCCAATTTACAGCATTAAAACCGGCACGTCAATCAAGGAGACAGCATAAAGTTACTTGAAAGCTGAAATTCATTTTCAGCCTCGCTCCATCTGTACTGTAACCTGAAAGGTTGATTTTTGAGGGCGTCTTTCATATTTTCACGCACAGCAGGACCCATTCGGCATGAGAAGGGCCTTCTCCATGGATGCAGAAGGTGTTTGGCACAGCAAAGCCCCTGTTTGGGGGATGTTGCTGGGGTGCAGGTTTTCAAGGCCATTACTGAGGCAGCTTTCAAAGATGTCTCCAGAGACCTTTGGGTTTCCAAGACACAGAGAAAAACAACAGAGGACTGAGGGCATCACGTCCCTGCTGCTGTCACAGAAAGCTAGGGCTGATTATTGGAGAGGGTGCGCGCACACACAGACAGACATGCACAAAATCTAACCTATAGCACTGCTACTGCCAATCTGCTCTCATTAACAGAGAGTTATTTTTAAATCCTGTGTTTTTTGGACACAGTCCTAACAGCAAGTTATTTTGAAATGGCAGTTTAAAGAAATAAGCACATTTCATGTGCCATTCATGTCACTCTTTTAGGGACTGAAATATCATTGAATTGTACTGTAGGGATCATGCAAATTAAAGCCAGATCCAATAAAAATTGCCCAGCTTCTCTGCTGCTCAGAATCAGGACTGAAAATACATTTCTGGGAACTTTTACTGCCTTGCAGAAGCTCTGGAGCTGTCAAAGTTGGAAATGGTTTGAGCTGTGGTCTATACCCAGTTAGTTATGTGCTGCAAGATGCATGAATGCTTCATGTTGGATGCTCAGAAAATAAGTATCCATGTGAGGCAAAGGTGAAAAGCTCAGCCTAGATCAAATAGAAAGCCTGTGACAGAATCAGGATCTTGTGGGTCCCACCATGGCGTAACTCCAAAGCCGTGCTATAACCTGTTAAAGATGAAAGAATACGACTTCCACCACATTATAAATGATCCATAGGGCAACACTACTATCTCACTTTTTAATTTATAAGGTCTCTTAGACATGCAGTATTTAGCAATTAATGTTTGCACCAAGTTCAAGCCCAGCTATGGTGAATATGCTATAATTTTCACTGGAATCCATAGAATTTAAGGGCCCAGGGCGACCTTAACAACTGTCTCGCCTGACCTTCTGCACAACAGCTAACACAGTTTCTGCCTCAAGCCCTTAACTCCTGGCTGAGCTATGACCCACTCTCAGGGAAATGTGCAGACTCGACACAAAGACCTAGAAGATGGAAAATCCAACTTGTCCTTGAATCACTGTTCCAAGGTTAGCTGCCTTCCTTGCTCCGAGTTCTCCAGCTCTAATTAAGCTGACTCTCATTTCCATTGTAACCTATTCAGCTACAATGAAGCATCACCTCCTATTAGAAATTTCTTTTATACACAGGTACTCCGAAACCACAATCAAGTCATCTCCTAACCTCTTTGATCGGCTAAACCAGGGGGTTACTGTACAATAATGTATTCACCACCGGCTGCATTGTAGGTCTGTAGATGCAGTGATGTTTCTGCTCTCTAATGAGTAGCAGTTGCCACAGGTCAGCTGAGGTTCAGTAAATGTCCACATGAATGCCCTTCACCCAGAGCTAACACAGGTTTATCTATAACACAGCTCAAGAACAGCAATAAACTCCTATAAATTCATTTACTTTCCTCTGATTGTTTTGGAGAGAATCATTCATGAATGAAACGTTCAACTCAAGAAGCATTAAATGCATTGACACAGCATTCCAAATACATTTAAATCAAGTAATATTTACCTATAAGAAAATATAATGGTGATTTAAACACATTTTTTAATGATTAAATGCTAAAAATTGTGTTACAAGTTCAAACTCACAGAAAAGAACCCACTTGAGGGAAACCCATTTACATTTCTATAAATGAAAGGTTGGAAAAATATTATTCATCGATGATACATGAGCAATATAATGTTCTGTTCCTCTATTCTACCCGAGAGATAATGTTAATCCTTTTGATTTATTCACAGCTCCTTAACTAATACTGTAATAAATGGTATTGACAATTGAACTCACTTCTGTAAGAAATTCATTGTATTTGCAGCACCTACAGTAAGAAATGCCTTCACGCTCCTGACAGGAGATCCAAATAAAATTAAAGAGCTGAGAACAAAGGCTGCAGAAAAAACAGATAGGCATAGCTGATTAGGAAATGTGACTTGCTTATACAGGGCTAATTTTTGTATACATCTAAGGCAGTATAATGCACATGAAAATGTTGGGGGGGTTATTCAATTTACACACATGAAGGTTCTGCAGTTTACACACATGAATCTCCAGTTCTTTGATTCCCAACATAGAGATGGCTACTGACCATCACAAAGCGCTGGCTTTGAAAAGGCTGGTGAAGACCTGAATCAATTTAATCTTATTAAAAGCCAGAGCAGTTTAAAGATATTATCCCCAGTGACTTACTAGTGGCTCAATTGCTGCTACAATCTACGCAAGGCTTCAAGTGGTGAAACTGTATTAGTTCCTGCCTTGCCTCTCCTTTTCAAAACGGTTTCAGAGGTTACTGCTATCACGGACTCATCAGTGCTCAAAGGAAATACTTTCAGAAGCAGAACTAGAAATGTCTCCTCTTGCATTACCAGTATGTAATTAGGGGAAAGCTGCATTCCTTTCAGCTGTACACACAAAGTCACACAAAGCGTTTTCTAGAAATGGACTTAACTAGGGTCAGACAACAGTAATCAGCTATAATTCACTCAAGGGCATTCAAAGGAATTAATACTGATTACAGGTTATGAGTTAATTTAGTCATTCTTCCAGAAAAATAAAAAGCCCCACTCTTGTTAAAACCCCGAGCAGCTGGCACAACAGAGCGCTGCCAGCCTGCCACACAGAGCCGCCCATTACACCCCTGCCGTGCGTACGCAGCAAACCCACAGCATCAGCAACAGCTCGGGATGAGGCACCAACCCAGAACCCAAGTCGTACCACTGCAATGCCGACCTATGATTATTCTCAGGCAACAGCAGCAAAAAGCAGCCTAAGATTTGATTACTAAAAGAACATGATGTTACACGATTGCACGAAAATTATTATAATGGTCCTGAACTGACAGGGCTATGGCAACCTCCCTCTGAGCTATGTGCTTTAAGAAGAGAGAAAACATGGACTATAAGAGTGAAGTCCTCTCCTGCGTGGGGAGAGTGGGAGAGGGAGAGGTGCCTGTGGTAGGCAGCACAGCCGCCTTTCGCTCGGTCCAGCGGCACTGGACGCGCGCGCCGGCAGCCCAGCTAGCGCAATCAGCAGGGTGAATCGTCAGCTTTAATGATCTTGAAGTGTCTCCCAGGCAAACTACCTCGTAATGAAACAACGTTCGCTCTCAGCTAAACCCACGATCCCACAAAATGGGAGCACCAGGATCTACAGCACAACCGAAACCCGTAGCCGAAGCTTGGCTTTCCAAAGGCATTTGTTCCGTTGTCTTTCAACAAGCGCTGAGCAATTTGCCTTTGTACCCTGCTATTTATTAAAGCTGGTTCAGGAAGGAGGAGGATTCAATGCCTGCTTCAAATCATTCCCCCTAGAAATGGTCATATTTACCCATAATGAAAATAGAGGATTCCCTGTGCCAGGAGGGCATAGCTTGAGTTAGAGTAATCCCTCTGAAATCTCCCTGCGAGGTGATGAAAGAACAGGATTTTTTTTGGAGAAAAGGGGGTATTCCCAGCACAGTCATCACCTCTTTGCTCCGTGGAAGCTTTTTCAGTCTGCAAGGAGAGGAATGGGTCAGCATAAACAGCAAGAAACAGAGATACTCGCTCCCAGCGCAACATGACATTGCCTGGAAAACTTGCAGAGGAAGGTCCTGTTGCAGAAAATGTTAATATTTTGTGGATGGCAGAAAGAATACGCAAGCCACAGTGTTTACAAATGAAGAGCTGTCCGAAGAATTTCGGTCTTTCAATTCTGTTTTAAAAGGGCTGGGATGCTGAGGGAGGAGTGTTGCTGTTTCTAAGGAATGCTACCCATTTTGCAGAGACGTAAATCAAAACCAAAAAGGGGGGTGATACAATATTTTCAGCCACCTGTGGGATTTCTCCCATCAGCTCTCCTCAGAGCTCAATAGTCAGAGAGGGAGCAAACGTGGACAGAGAAATCTGGGACCTGTTTCACCAGGAAAAGCAAGCACGAGAAGCACATGGTGGGGAAGTAGGTGGTCTGAGGTGTGAAGGACGTCTCTGTGAAGCTAAGGACCTCTGCGCTGGGGTCCGCTGATCAGCCTGGAGGATGTGACACTCCCGAGTGAGGGGGAATGGCAGGAAATTAAACCCAGAGAATTTCCTGGCCACGCCACCCACCTCCACAGTCAGACCATGACCAGACCCAGATGTGAGTAGTTACTTCAGGATAACGTCGTGAGTTACCAGTGATACACAGCAGCAGGTAAAAGCAAAACCATCCCTGTGACTCGTGAGATTAATGAAAGAGGACGGGGAGGAAATAGAGATTATTGTGCTCCAGGTGGAAATACGCTTTGTGGAACTTCAGAAAAAGGAGTCTTTCTGTACAAGAACCGCACTCTGCTCGTCTCCCCATTCTCCAAACACCTTAACCCATCTCCTTTGCTTATTTTCATTTGCATCTCAAGGCCAGAGCCAGCCTGTTCCCACTCACCATACAGCCAATAGTTTCATCTCCCACTCTACCAGGCCTGCAACCACCTCACTTCATCTAGCAAGGGGATAATTTTGCAGCCAGCTGTTCCGACTGCTTTACAGTCCCTAACAAGATGTAGACTGCTCCCTGCTTTACCTCTGTGACAACGTGGCAGGCTCTGCCAAGAGGAAATCTTCAAAGGGCTTTGCATAATGGCGTAAGAAAGTTGCAGCAACCAGCCAGATCTGGACTGGGGATCTCCTTTGGTGAGCTCCGCTGTGCGAGCAGCCTCTGGTTATTCCTTCCCTCAGATGCTGCCTGTGGAAGACGTTGCACTCCTGACACTCTTTTTGCTACAGAAGAGTACCTGAGAAAACAAGCTGTAGGGTGTCCCAGACCTCCCAGCTCCCCATCCCATGCCTTCCAGAAAAAGCTGGACTTTCCAGATACATTGTGAAGCTGCTGCAACATCCTTTTGCAAGACGAGCACACAAGCTCAAATCTGAGGCAGATCAAGGAATCACCCTACACAGATGCCTCTTTCCAAACACCTGGTGCTATCGTCCAAGTCTTTTAACTGAGGCCAGCGTCCTCTTGGTGATTACCCAAGGCTTTGTTAGACATGCAAATGAGACACTCATCTAGGATCTTCCTAGATGAGGACTTTGTGATGTGCTGCCTGCCTTACAGTGACAATGAAAGATTTTTTTTTTTGCTCATACTGGAGACCTGCTGAGCGTGCATAGGACAGCAAGTCCTCAGAAACCAAGGTCTTGAGGAGCTGACAGCATTCCCAACCGACAGCACGCCAGTTCGCCTGTTCAGCGAAACCACCATGAACAGCAGAGAGGAGGAGGCAGGCAGCCAACGGAGATTGCCACCTCCTGTGCTCATCTTCACCTTTCATCCTGCAGCTTCACTTACCCTTCTAACCAAAGCTGTAGGCTTCAGCCTGGGGCTGGCTGCCTGTTGGTACAGCGTTGCTCTGGCCTCCCATAAGAGGCTTTGGACATCGGTACAGCGCAGAGTAAGAAAGAAAGTGCAGTCAGCATTTCAGAATCAGCATCTAACACAACCAGTAGTATCTGAAACACCGGATTATCCCAACACGTGTGCTAAGAACTAGTTTTCCAGCTAGCTGCTGAGAAATGATGACATTTTGAAACACGTTCCCTGATGGATTTTTGCAATCCAGTTATGGGCATGGCACTATTTAGCAGCATTTATTAGGTGCTGCAATTTCAAATATTTTAAACATTATCAATGAATGAAGCAAGCAGTTATTAGATAATAACCTGGACCCACTAAATATTCCTCTCTCCCTGTATCATTCGTTCTCCTACAGCAACATTTTGTGATTCTAAAATATTTTTTTAGGATTAAGGTATTCTGCAGCTGTAGGAATGGGAAAAGATCAAGAGATCAAGAGATGGGAGACAGTAAGGGAGGAGCAAGAGCTCAGAGTAACTCACGGGCAGCTGGCAGCTCAAAGGCTGAAACTGTTCGATCCATCTTGGAAGTCAGCTTTTGCAAAATAGCTTCCTGGGACAGGGCCTTCGCAAGGGCAAACCACACTGGAGCATCCACTGGTCTGCCAGCAGCCAAGGAGAGGTGGTTCTGGCCCAAGGCGATGAGAGAGCCTGAAGTCCCAGTTGCTCTGGATGGGCTGCGAGATCCACACACCCAGCATTACGCAGAGTGGCTCATTTCAGTCCCCAAAGTGGCACAGCCTGGCTGGCACAGTGCTTTACCCACACTAATAAACTTTGTTCGGTGCAGCTAAATTCTGCTCGTTCCAGAGCCGACATCAGCTCTCCCCTGCACAGCATCAACTTGCTCCAAAAGTCCAAGACTTGAATGCCAATACTTATATGTTTTGAGACTGGGATAGGATCTCCCATACTGCATTTGAGCATTATTTCCACATGCTGCCGTGTTTAGCTGAGCCATTCTGCTCATTTCCAGGAGGATCCCACGGGGTTAAGGAATTAGCCTGGGGCATGGGAAAGTTGAGCTTCATTCCTTGATCTGCCACAGAAACCCCAAGTGCCACTGGGCATATCACTCAGCGCCTGCACTTGGGTCTCCTAACTGTAAAATAGGGATAGGAACCCTGTGAGGGTGTTGGCAAGAAGATAAAACATATTACCATCTGGGAGGCACTGCGATGCTGTGATAAGAGGGGCCGTGCAAGAAACTTAGATAAACAGTTTCAAAACTCTCAGCTTTTTGGTGCTTTCTCTTCTACACTTGACGTACTCTGTGATTTCACACAGCCAGCCACAGTCTTGTTTGCTCACAGCTTCCTAAGCGTTAGAGGTTTTCAGCCCAGATAAGCGGTCTTCCCACAAATTGCAAAAGGTCATGATCTTTACAATGGCAGTTTGCACCCTGCATTTTAAAGGGAGTGAGCAGAATTCTCCACAACGCTTCGAGGCCAGCAGACCTAAGGCTTTACACTTTGAGCACGAGAACCTCTGTGTCATTTCCCAGTGCTATCTCATCGACCATAGCATTCATCCTTGGAGCACGCCACCAAGTGAAGCCTTTTCCAGAAATGCTACGTCTCTAATGATTGCAAGCTCTGTTTTGCCCATCAGCACTCCAGCAGACTTTTTAGGAGCAGAAGGGAGAATTATAGATAAGTCATTCCCCAAAAGCCCCAGAAAAAGAAACCCAATCCTGTAAATACTTTCTAGGATCAGTGGTTTAAGCTTTCATGGACACTGAAGAACTAGGAGATGACATGAAGTCACTGCAGGAATATGTAAACAACCCATGAAAGAAACATCGCATTTCAAAAGATAGAGTACTTCTAAGGCTACAGCATTCTAAACAAAATTATCTGATGCCAGCACTGTTTATTTGGTGTCTGAGGTCTCACATGCAGGGCAGCCACAGCTTATCAGAGAAGAGTTGTCACCTATTTAGAGAGAAGGTTTAAGCTAACAAATTCCTGCACTATAGAGATACCAACCCCATGTGAGAATGGGGCTGATGGTACCCATTTTCCAGGAGGGAAAGCAGTTGCCAGCACCACGACCTCCTTCCTCTGGATTAACGCCAATCAAACAGCACAAGGAACAAACAGGCAAGCCAAGCAGGAGTCCTGACACCAGTATTCCAGTTATCCAATGTGCATATATATACAGCTAAACACTTAATAGATGCAATAACTTCAAAGCACCACATTACCTGGCTGAATTAACCCCCACTTCAACCCTGTTAGAAGACACTTAAGAGAATAAGAAGCTTTCAGTCATGTTCAGCAATATGGTTGTCATGCACACTGAGGTACACTGCACAGAAATCCAGCAAGAAAACGGTGTGAAAGATTATTCTGAGTTTCTGAAATGAATTGCTTATAGGCCAGTGTCATTCTGCAGGTTCATATAACATCAGATACCCTTCTGGCCCTTTCAGAACCTGTGAATTACAGTTAAATAAGCCCCAGTAGCTTGTTCCTTAACATTAACTACGGAATTGTGTTGACATATGAAGAGTCGACTCATGTTGTGTTGCTCAGCATTTACCCTGTGCCAGCCCGGAGCATGCTTGGATAATTCTGCCTAAGTAGTTACAAAACCAGCAGAACTCAGGAGAAAAGGCTCCTGCAAAATTTGGCACCGTTCCACTTCACCAGCTAAATGCTTCCATCTGATATGCAAAACCGGCAGGTGGAAAATTATCCAGAGACACACCGTCATGTTCTGCTTGAACAAATGCAAAAGGGACTAAAATACCGCTTTGGACAGTAAGTCAATTTAAATCAAAGAGTTCTCCCATTGATACTCCAGTTTTTCTGGAAGATGCACAGGCTGTTGTGCTCTGAAGAGACCTGTGTGTCTGAGGGTTTGGAGAGGGGTGTTAATTTCTGGTTTCCTCCTCACTTGGTAGGATTCAAAAGGAGTCCAGCTTGTTTCGCCACGCCAGCCTGTCATTTTATTCCACCAGGACTCCAATGCAAATAAAATCACCCAGTGGGTTTGTGAGATCTGCTCACAACAGTGTTATAACTAATTGCCCACAAAAGCCATGACGATGCTAAGCTGAGCGTGCTCAGAACTTCATCTCACCCGACATCCAAAAAATGAAGACATTGCAAACACTGATCCCCAAGGTCAGCTCCTCTCGCCATGAGACGGGTTTTGCTCTCACACAACAGGAGACACATTGGATGTGGTGCTTACATGGTATGATCACCACACTCCACACACTGGCAACCTCACAGGTTGCAAAGAGTCAGCAACCATGTCAGTGCTTCTGACATCGCAATGTCCATTAGAAAGACGTATTAGGCTTTATTATAAACAAACAGGCTTTGGTACAAGGAGCCGTATTTCAGTTACTTAAGCCCTAATGCCAAACTTGGTCTGTTTCAGAAGCAAGATAATACAGCACTCACACGGTATGTTATCCTTGCTTTTCAGTAGCCATAGATAAGTATCATTATGTCACTGTGAAAAAATGCACTCAATTATCCTACGTTGTTATTACTTAATCTGCGTTTCAAAAAAAGCTTTAGACTGAAAAGATGTTAGATAAAGGCTAAGTATTGCAGATAAAGGCATTGCTTCACCGAATACATGCTGTAAAAGCATGAGCTGTGGTTGCACATATTTAAATGAACCAAGCTCCTCTCAGCGCGTTCCCATATTGGCAGAATCACAGCCAACAGGCTGCTTGCACAAGAAGGTGGTTGGACCGCTAAAAGCAAAATGCAGAGGCAGGCTGGGGAAGGAGCCTGCTTCACGTAGGAGAGAAGATTTGCAAAGACTTCCGTAAGGCTTGGCATGAATCTCCTCCCCAGTGCATGGAGACTGGGTCCCCGCTAAGGTCTGTCCAGGCTCCACACGTATGACCAAGCCACGTACCGCATGACCAGAGGTGATGGTCCAGCCCGAGGCTTTCTCAAAAGAGAAAAGGGGCTGTATTCAGAAAAGCATGGCCACCAGATTCTCATTCTCTACACAGTCATCGGCCAGAGGTAGCAGGAATCTTACTTTGAATACCCATGTTTGGACTACAGCTGCAACCCCGTGTCAATGCTGTGTACTTTAATGGTCTCAGAAAATGGGTCTGGCACTCTGAATTGACGACAAATTGATTGAAACCAGATGTTGTGAAAAATGCCTTTTCCAAGTTCAATGGCACATGAATGGTCTTAGCATGCCCCTGGATAATCTGACTTCTGTGCCCCAGTCTGCTGCAATAAACTAATTGGGAGGATAATATTTTCTCTCCACATTGTGAACTCCTTGGGGAAAGGAGCTTTTTAATTGCATACACAGCCCTTGACCTAGGAGGCTCTAAATCTCGCTGGATGATATGCAAAGTTCTAGCAGGACCTCAGCTGAACACCCTGAGCTCATGTTACTGTCTGGATTAGCAAAACTTCAGACTACTAAATCGTCTGTATTCTTCAGGATTGCTGGGAGTTTGGTTTCCCCACTGAGCTAAGCTTTTTTTTGGCATAGTCAAAAGAAGACAAACAATACACCATAGGTACAAACGCACAGAAGTAAAAGCAGCATAAAGCTGTTGTTTGGCCAAGCCAGCAGATGCACTCTGGCAATATTGTCTTTGAAGGACAGCAGAGATGGCCACAGCCAGCATGCTTAGGCCTCACCGCTTTGCAGACCTCATCATAACAGATATATTTACACCGACTCCACCTAATTAACACACCCTGCCAGAACCAACATTGCACTCTTCAGCTACACACGCAGAGGAAGACCCCAGTTTGGTCGGCTTGTACTCCTGAAGGCAGATAAAAATGACCTCAGAAGCCAAGCTTGATTCCTGGACTGCCACGTGACAGTCCCTGGGAGGATGATTGATTGATTCTGCTTACCTTCGGCACTGCAAGGCATTTAGCATCAGGCTGGGAGAAGTGCAGCTTTGTAGTTGTTATTCTAATGGGCGTCAAGTCAGAGCTATTTGTTTTAGAGTATGATAAGACCTTTCAGACCACTGACTCCCCGGGCAAGGCTCTGAAAGTCTATCACAGCACACGCAACGCCACAGCACCAAATATGCTCTGCAGAGTATTACCAAGAAAACCTGCTCCTGTTATATTTCCCTGTCAAAATTACAAAACGCCCAACAAATCCTACAGCGTTCAGCTCACATCCGTCCCAAAAACTGGGGGAAGAAGCCTGCAGCTAACACACAAAAGAGACAAGGCCGAAAGCAGAATCTCCTGGGGACTAAACAACCCCAGACAAACATCTAGATGCTCACTAAAACATACGGTATCACACGCAGATTAAAGGCTCACTCGGAGATTTTGCAAGCAGCCGGTGACTCCTACCCAGCCATCTGCCCAGAAAGGGCCTCCGACTTGTCAACCAATCCATTTCCCGCCAGTGCCACAGGCTGGGTGATACCGATCTCTGCCGTGTTTTGTTATGAGAGCTTTGATGTACGAGTCTCCGCCGAAGCAGCAGCCCCCTTTAGGGAACAAAGCCGTGGTCTAGCCAGGCTCTTCACCAGTTGTCCAGGTATTAGGTTCTTTTTCCCGGCTTCGGGGCAACCCTGGCACTAACCTTTTCCTGTGACCTTTTGCAGGGAACCTTCTGCTCGTGGACATCTGCATCCTCTCCCCCTTTTCTTTTAAAGAATTCACCTGAGCGTCTGCAGCACGCAATTACACACACACTGGTTTGCATCAGTCACAAAAGCTGTAAGCCTCCAATTAACCACCTCATGCCTTTTAATGATACAACGCTAAACAAGGAAGAGAATTAGAGGGAACATGCTCAGAAGTGGTTTGCAGCAGGACAGAGCAGTCTTTATTACTGTTTATATTAGGATAGCACCTAGGAAACTCAGCTAGAGGCTGTGAAAACAAATAGAGAACTTGGGAAATTAATTTAATATGGAGAATTTATAGTCTATAGGACAAGACAGAGTAGGTGGATGAGGTGTAGTGTAATGAGGAGAACACAATGATTTTCTAAGGATCAGAATAACCTGCCAGCACCCTTCATTTGTCACTGCCAAATTCCTGTATCCTCCCTCCTCGACACTACTTCAAGAGTGTGAATGCTGGCAGAGGGCTCAATAGCAACGACAAGTGCTTTTTGACTCCCAGAAGACCCATGTGGCAAAGCGCAGGTGAACAGGTTGTCTCGCATCTTCAAAAGATAGCTGAAGATACTGCACCTGCTCAGGAGGTTTCAGGCAAAACAGCATTTCAGAGGAATTCACCAATTCAGCAAAATCTCAACAAGGTGAGTCAATTTTGCCCAGGTTCCCATGAAACTTGCGCAGGGCTCCAGCCATCAGAAACCTGCTGAGTTTCCTGCCTGGTCACCCATCTGGTTCCTCCACCGTTCAGGTTTCCAGGGCCCTGGGGCAGCCTGCTGCCAAATAGGCTGCTTCACAAGAGGGGATTTCACTGCTCCCATACTCCTAAGTTTGGGGTGTCCCAGATGTTAGACCACCTCAGGGAGGAAACACAAGAGCATCCACAGATGGAGAGCCCATGAAACCGAGCTGAGAGGCTCAGCACTCCAGGGATCGGCTCTTGAGACAACCCACAGTGCAAGCTGGTGTGCTATTTCCTTCTGCCGAATTTCTACCTGGTTGTGTTTTGCTCCACTTCAGAGGGAATAATGGACCAGCCTAATGGTCCACTGCAGAGGGAATTCCACTTAATTTCATTAAACTTCTTCCCAAAACAGAATCATCTTTTGAAACCCACTCGTAAGGACACCCTCACAGGGCAGCTCTAGCCATTTCCCTCTCAACAGCAGCCTCTGCACCTCAGTCCTGTTTCAGCTGCTCTCAAGTCAGGTCAGAGAGCTGTAGATCCTCTACATCCCACCAGAAACACTGCAGGGAGATACAAATCAGTGAAATCTAAATTGCCTGATCTGGAAGGCAGATGATACAAATTACTTTACAGTCCCACGAGCTCCCCAAGGGAGGAGAACGAAGTAAAAATTCATCCATCAGCTTCTAATGGAAATACTTGATCTGCCTGAGGACTACACACCTGATATTGTGCGTGACTGCAGCATCGTGGGCTGAGCCCAGGGCTCAGACCAGTTCATCAGACTCACAGGTAATGAGGGAAGAGTTTCACTTGGAAAATCAGCGCCTAAATTAAATTTGCTAGAAAATACAGGGGAAAGAGGACAGATTTTGCAAACAAAGGGGACTGAAGGGTGCTTAAAGTACACGAGAGGTTTCTTGTTCTGCTTGATGTAACACTGGGCACTTCTCACTGGTCATGGAGCAAGAGATAGCAGCAGCAGCTGCTGTGCACAGACACCTTTGCTTACCCTGTTCAGCCACCAAATAGACTCCACTGGAAGCCTAATTTTATCTACCCTATGAGAAACATGTTTCCAGAAGCCTGTGTTGTTCCCAAACACGTACCTGCAATGTGTCGAGCAAGCACTGAGGCTCCTCCTTGGGATGTAGCCGGGCGTGCTGCGAAAGCTGAGAGCTCCCAAGGACCCTGTGGGGAAGTTCTCCTGGGACACATCGGTGGGAGGCAACGGCACCAGCTGTAAGGTTATGTGGGGCTTGAGCAACAAACCATCTGTCAAGACCTGCTTATTAGTATGTTTACTCACAAAATTTGCCTTTTCATCAGTGCACCGTAAGTGGTTTCTGAAAGCAGCCCTGACCACCAAGAAAACGGTCTCAGAATCAATCAGCAGGAACAAGAGTGGATCCAGCAACCAGAGGAATCAAGTTTCCAGCACAAGGACCAGCGACACTTCGCCCAGCTTCACAGCTCCCATTTGTCCATTTTGCTACCCCTCCTAATTGTAAATGGGTTAATTATTTGGGGTTTTAGATTAATATCAATGAGGATCCTTTGGCAGGACAAAAGGCCCTTTCTTTCTTTCCCCCATGCAAAAGCATTGACTCTCTGTTATACAGGCGCTTTATTATTTTCACTTCTTTTGCTGTGTTTCCTGTCCATATCATGACACTTCTGTTGTGAAGTTAATAAAGGGGGGAAACACAATAGAAAGAAAACCCAGCTCTTCACTCACCTTTTTTTCCGAATTTGAAATTCATTCCTTATTTCATATTTTTGTAATGGACCCACAAAGTTTTCTTAAACCAAAGATATAGGTGCTGTGCTCTACAGTCATGAGGAACACCCCCACAGCTGGATGACTTCAGATGACAGTCAACAGGACAAAGGACAAAAGTTAAACAATCCCACTCTAATGGCAAAGAGGAGGGAAGGGAGGAAGGCTCAGAGCACCCACATCACCGTGTACATGTGCCCAAGCAACCTACCCAGGGTGATGGTGGGCATCTGCAACAGGCCCAGGGGAAGACATGCGATCCGAATCAAAAGTCAATCGCTCAGAACTAAAAGCCTCTCTCAGGACTAAGACCATCCTTCAAGGGCAGCTAGTCTTACCGTAGATCAACACAGCAAAAAGAAAGCAGCAGGGACCACAGCAGAGATCACTATCTCCATGGTGGGGAAGGGGAAAGAAAAAGAGCTTGCCATTTAACAGTAATAATAAACATTTCTGAGAGTGCTTCCTCCTCTCCCCGCAGGAGCATCTTCACCCTAAGCACTGATGGGCTTCAGGTGGTATGAGTCAGATCCAAACCTCCCAATCCCGATATCCCTGTCAGAAAAACTTCTTGGGGTAGCTGTGGATTACGCAGATACAGGGTTGCTTCAGGGTGTCCTGCACAGGGGTGAAGAGCGCAGTGTGTTGCCTCGATGAGCTGTTCCCTACAAGCCACTCAGAAGACACCTGTGAAAAACGGATATGTTCCAGATGAGAAGGAGATGGTTTCCCTTCCTTCCAAGCAACTGAACATCAAGGAACACGCTATCATGAGGTGTCTGACAGGAGAAACAAGCTAGAACTTCAGTTTCATTCAGCGCTTGTGTTTTAGTGCCAAGCCACAATTTAATTCATTAAGAGGAAGAAAGAAGCAGTAAAGGAAACACTTACCAGGATGAACATGCTGTCTGCTGTGGCCTGGAGGCATGAAGGTGGCTTAAGCAACAGCAGAGGTCGGGATAGCCAGGTCAATAGCCAACACTGCCCTTGACCTCATTGCCCACCAGGTGAGACGGCTGCTCGCGTGATGGACGGGTGGTTGGTGCTATGGCCTCTGCAAGCTGCTCCAACAGGATTTACAGACTGCTCTCTTATCAAACCTGATGGATTTCCTCTCCCACTCCTTTCCCAGCCCTTGCCCTGCACTGGGAGGTACAGAGCATGACACAGCATTGAGGACTGACCTTAGGTCTAGAAAGGAAAGGCCATCACCACAATTTTGCTTTCCAAGGCTCTGGATTTTTAGCGGACTCCTACTCTTTCCGGAGTTCACCTTCCCGAGCGAAGAGTACCTTCAGGAAATCGTGTCAGTCAAGAGTCCAGGAAACAAAACTGTAATGTGATACAGGTCTAACCCACAGAAACGCTGGGAACGTCTCCTTTTGCAGTGGGCCCTTCCAAAAGGAAACCAACCCACTGTAAATAATGTGTCTGGGAAGAGAAGACAAAATTTTAACCCTTCCCTTGCCTCTCCTGTTTGCTCAGTCAAACTGCAGTTTTCTTTGAAGCCAGGCAAAGTCGCCTCCTCTATGCTTCCCAGCTCTGTTCTCCAGCTCTGGGTAGCCCAGAGGACCCGCTGGTTTGTTAATCCCACTGCCTGAAACTGGGATTCGAGTAAGATTAGCCAGGCATATGAATGGGAGGTGCTCAAAGTTCTACAGGTCTGGTGTTTGTGCCTGGCCCTCCCTGCCTGCATCACTCTCCCAGCCCCACCTGGACATCCAAGGGAAGGGGGCGAATGTGGAAAGGGTCATTCTGTCGCTTCCCGGGTGCCATTCCCAGGGCTTACACGAAGCCCTGCTATTGATACAGAGCACAAGCACATTCACTCTTGCGTATCTCCACGTGTTTTTAGCTCAGTGTCCTCAAATACAACAAATAGAAAATGCATCTCTTTAAAAGTACTTCTTTCTATTACTGCTTAAAGCACGGACTCTGGATACAGCTTCTCCCAAATTCAGTTTGAATCCAGTTTCACCGTACAGGGTCTGGCTGGGGGAGAGCAGGGAGTCCTTCCAACATTAGCCAAGAGAAGTCACTGCGACAGCTTGCACAAACGTAGGACGCTTGCAAAGACAAACTTCAAGATCTTGATCCACCAGCACTCCTGAGCATGTGCTTCACTCACCCCAGCCGCAAAGTACCCGAAGCATGTGCTGAAGTGCTTCACTGAGTAAGAACGGGCTTAACCACACGCTTAAACACTTACTGCATGAGTGCTTCAGAGATTCAGACTGATTAGGTCCTTCTCCTCCCCATACCTCGCGCTTCGCCTCCTCCTCATGAAGATCTCATTTCTGAAGACATGAGGCTCACAGAGTGCAAGGAGACACAAGGAACGTATTTTTCAACAAGCTGCAACTTTTCCAGCTTCCTGCCCTTGACCACAGAAGACTTGAACCTTTTTTGGGAGAAAACCATTAATTTGCTTACAAAGGCATGAGGTCAGAGTCCAAATCATATAAATTTTCCTTCTGTATTGTCATGAAAATCTTAGTTCCCAGGACTTTCAACTCCAACTCCTTTAAAAAGAACAAAAGCCAGATTTTCAGAGCTTGGCTCAGTAGAATCAAGTTATTAATGTTAATATACTTTATTGATCTTAAAGGAATACAGCATGGAAACAAAGGCCGTTAATTGAGAGAGAGGCTCTGTTTACATTAACCAGTCATTCAGCACAGAAGGAGCAGATCCAAACTGACATCCCCACACGCATAACATACGCAGTTCAAGTGTTCACTGCAGCCTCAATTCAGTCTGGTCCCCAACGTCACTTTGACCAAACGTGTCCACATTTTTTGATGGGAAGCTATTCTAGGGAGCCATCACTGGTTCAGACTCCCATGTCCCTGTCCAGGTAGAATCACACTTGCTGTGTCCCTGGAGCAGACCGTCTGGGTCAGCGTTCCAAAGGCGTCTAGCTAGAGTGTGCCAAAACTGCTCTGCCATCCAAAGTGACATGCAGTGAGTGGAGACGACCACGACATTCACTTCCAGGCTCCTTTGTTGCTCCAAACAGGAGCACAAATGTAGACACAGCCAGAGGGAGAGAAAAACTCTCCAAGTCCAGCAAAGACCCACGGCAAGGTGCAGTAGATGCACTTCGTCACTAGGATGGTTGGTTTGGTTTGGAGGTCATCAGCTTTTTCCTACAGTTTAGAAGCAACTGGAGGATGTAAAATTGCTGCCCAACAGTGACTCCCACAGTAAACTAATACATGGACTACGTCCATAACAGTGTTTGCATTACAGGGGGACAATGTTCACCAGAACAGAGGACTTCAGCACAGACTGCCCCTGTGAAAGGGTGGATGAAATTATTCTGCCATAAGACAAGAGTGACCAGAAACACATGTCCATAGTTTGAATAAATGCATGCATCAGCCAAGCCTGCAGAGTGAATTTCTTCGCAAAGCAATGCCATACTTGTCTTCAGCAGCAGTTAGGAGGACAAACGACTAATAAAGAGTGAAGAAATTCATTTGCATAGACAACTCCCACCAGCTACACCAAGATCCCACAAATACAGGTAACGGTCTGCTAGGTCAGCAGGATGGTGCATCTCCTCCCACGAACGGTGCTTCAGCAGTTGCAGGGAAAAACAATCTTTAGGGGGAGCACACAAGCCTGGCCACTATCTGCAGTCCGCTCACCTCACGCTTCTCCTAGCATCCACAGCCATTGACTGGGGATGGTAGAGCACACATCCTTCCCTACCTTCTCTAATCCCTTTGAAATTGCTGATACTATATCTGCCTCACCATTTCTTGTGGCAGCAAATTCCTTGCTGTCTAAAACGCACTTTCTATTATCCCTTTTAAATAGATCTCCCACTTGTTTCCATACACCTTCCCTCATTCCAGCATTGTGGGATTTTTTAAACCCCAGAGCAATTGTTTTGCACCACTGTGCTCCATCTGTGACGTTTAGTTAGAGAAAGAAACATCGTGCCATGCAAGGAGCCTCAACGCAATTCCCTGGTGCTTCAGAGAAATTCAGGAGAAAAGCGAGCTTGAAAGACAGGCCTGGGGTTTACGAATTGTCTCCATCGGTTTGCAGTCTCTGTACCCTCTCTGTGCTCTGCACAGGACTTTGCAAAGAGACGATAATGGTTCAGGTTCTTGTACTAGAAGCTCAGTTGAATGTATTATTGTTGGCTACTCCAAAGGTACACACTAGATGCTGAAGTTAGCTATTAAAAATGTCTTTAGCTGTTTCTGCTTCCTCAAAGTACTCACAGCCTTGTTCCCTCCTGTGAGCAAAATGACGTGTTCAGGGAGAGCCGTGCCCGGTGTGGTGCCATCTGCTGAGCGGCCACCACAGCTAATGAAAGCCTTTGCTGCCCTTCATGGCAGCAAGCAATCCAGGTCCCTCAGGGATGGCTTCGCTGGCTGCCACCTGGGGAGCACCTGACCTGATAGATTTGTGATGAGGGAAGGCACAGGACTCTGTTGTGGGCAATCTGTTGTCAGTCCTTCACCAGGATGAACCCCAAGCCAGAAGAAAACTAGAAAACTTGTAAGGGATGTACAGTTTCCTTCTGAAGCCCCAGGACAGGGAAAGCTGCAAAGGGCTGGGACCTACAGGCTCTCTGCAAGCAGGGGTTGGGCTGCAGATGGTCAAAACCAGACCTGGGCGACAGGAGCTTATCACTTGTCCCAGTAAGGCTCTTGCAGGACTTGGACAGGTAGTTAAAGCACCTCAGCAACTGGCAGTGCTGGTAGTGGCCTCGATCATCTAAAGAGCACTGGAAGTAGCGAGGCAGAGTCCCTCAGAGGACTCTGTTTAGCCCAGTCCAACGTACTGAGCTGGGCACTAGACTGAAACACCTCCTCTTTCAGCCTCTCCCAGAAATACTGATGGATCAGGATCCGACCACTCCATTTATGGGGCTCTCCGTTGCCACCTTCCTTCAGACCCAGCTGTCCAAATCCTTGCACCACATCGAATTTCTCACGACAAGCGTGATATCCGCAGCAGGGGCCCCGCACAGTTGGGACGTCTCGGCACGCTGCCAGGGCCTCTCTCCGACCCCGCACACACCAGGCACAGCTTGCTCGGTGCTCCGCTGACCCACAGCTGGGGTCAGGGAGCAGAAGACAGCCACAACAAGCCTTCTGGAAGGCAGGCAGCCCAGCGACACCCTCATTCCCTTCCAAAGGACAGCAGCTCTCGGAGAGCGTGCCATGCCGATTCCTGCCCCGGGAGAGACAGCACTTTAGAGACGCGCAGTGACACTATTTAACCTGAACCACAAGGAGCCCGGCTAAAGGGGTCTGCTCTTGCTCTTCACGTTAAGCGTATGCTCCTGTACTTTCCAGCACTCAGCTACATGCGGAGCATGGGGGTAGCTAATCCCAAACCTCCCCGCCACAACCTGCCCCCACCTTCAAATAGACCCCGGTGCAATGAAGAGAAACGTTCCCACTTCAAGTTTCCAAAGACTACCATAAACACTGGGGATAATTAAAACGCGAACATTATGAAAAATACGCTGGCAAGGACTCAAGGCTGTGGAGCTGGAAAGCCAGGTAGCTTAAAGAAGTGCCAGATATTTAACTGGTCTCCAAGATCAGCAGATGTTTTTCAACCTAACGTTGCAAAAACCTTACTAACCTAGATGTGTTTCCTAAATCAGAACCAGAGAAGAGAATGTGTGTTGTGTATTGGGACCATATCAAGTACTTTTCCAGCACTTTTATTTTAAAAAAGGGGGGAGGGGGGAATGTAGAGAGAAAAAACTACGCCTGTTTAAAGGATTCTGGAAGCTTACCCTAAATCGTGTAAGAAAAGGAAAATCCCTTCCCCAAACTGAAAAGACTCGGATGAAATTAAGATGGAGATAGCATCAGCCCATTTACCCAGTCTGGTACTCAGCTGTTCAGCAGGAGTATTGCAGAAGACAGTGGTTGCAGCGGATACAGTCTTGGCGATATTTAGGTGGAACTACTCGGCATCTTGCTTTTGAAAACCAGCCTCCCTCACCTGGTACGAGACAATCTGCTATAGTACTGCAATTAAAAACTCCTCATCCCAAGGCTGCCGTTTGGTTTCTCTTCCCACCAGTGGCTCCTCTACAGCCAGAGAGACAGAGGGCACGTCTGAAGGTCCTCTCTGCTACTCTGCTGCATCTTTGAGGAGATTTACAGGATTTGCACGTGTTTTTCTCACTCAAACAGAGATGATGTGGCCTGATTAAGAGATATTCTAGGAAAGACACTACTGGCTTCAACAAGCTTCTTGATATTCCCTTTGTTTGATATAACACACATCAGTTATTAACGGGAATGTATAAGCTGCTCCTTAGCCTCAGTAATGCCATGTTTAATAACAAACATTTCTCCTCTCCCCTCTCTGCAATGGCAGCCATTGTCCAGTGATTTGTGGACGGATTATTCTATATCAATATATAAAATTTATATACATGTATATATATACACCATCTGCCCTTCCATGTGTAAAGAAATGGGAGAGCTGAGACCAGGTAAATAAGGTAAGTTACAGCTCTCCCTGTACCGTGGGAGATGGAAATGCAAGGACTTTCTGGGTCACTGAACCCAGAACCTTGTGACCATACTGTGAGACTGCTTACAGAAACTGACATTGCTCTACTAAAAAAACGGAAAAAAAATAACGAGAGACACTGTCTGAGTAGAGATCCACAATACTACCGGTTCAAAAATAAAATCTGACACTTTTGGAAAAAAAAGTCTCAGAAGCTGCTCCCATTTCACTCTGGGTGGACCTCTCCTACATTTGCAATGCAAGGAAACCTGAGAAAAAAACCTGCTCTGCCTTTCAGCAGGGTGACAGTAGGAAGGACACAGAGGAACCACAAAGGAAGGTGCCTGCTCAGCAGATCGTGCTAAGGAACGGACAGGCTGCACACATATCCTTGAAATCCGTACCAGTCACAGCATCCATGCCAGTTGTATGTCTGTGGCTTCATGGATGCCAGAGCAGAGGAACCTGCAGAAATCAGCCCAACATCTGGGCCTGGCCCATCAGACACGCCTGCCATAAACCTCCAGCCTTCCCACCAGGCAGCTTCAAAGCTGTTGTTGCAAAGGGAAGCAGTGCTGTCTATGGTCAGCTCCTTTCTCCTTTGCTGGCAGACTCACCTCCAGTCCTATGGGAAGAAAGAAACTGAGACAGAAACCAGTGCGTGACACGATTGTCTCTCCTTTCCATAACCTCATCAGGGTTGTGACAGTCAGCCACCATACCGAAAGAGGGCACTGGGGACAGCAAGACCATGCTCTCCTCCACCCAGCCCAGCTCCCAGAGCACACAGCTCTTGGGGATTCACTTACTGACCATTTCAGCAGGACAGCTGTTGCGTTACACAGATCTATTTGGTTACAGGAACTTACCATCTGCCCCTGTGTTGCACCAACCAAAGTCTGCAAGCACCCTGACAGCGAGGAGGATTAATATCACATTTCCGTCTGCTCCGCAATATGAGCTGCCCACAAGCAACAACCCAAAGAAGCCTCTGAGCTCCTAAATCCCACCTTGCCCTTCAAAAAATGCAAGTTATGGGAAGAACAAGAGGAGCCACGACACTCCAGTGCCCTCACAGCACAAGTCACATCCACAGCAACATTTAAAACCTGCTTGTTTTCTGCATGGCTAAATTTAGGGAACAATAACAGCTGACATCAGAGACATCTAAGTGGTGACAATGCCAGTATAAAACCATTCACTGGGTCTGCAGCAACGTAACAAACTTTAAAAAAGTATTAAAACAGACCGTTTATTACAGCATATGATGTGTTATATTAATTTACACAATGATATATATATATATAAAAACAGCCATTGATGATGTACAGTAAATTGGACATCAATAGGAATATTAAAACTACTGATAGTCATGCACGTGACATGCATATGTTTTTTTTCTTTTTCCAAAAGCAGTTTTACACAATATACTGAAGTTACTAAGCCTTGGTCAGCTGCTCCAGCAGTTTACTCTGAACACCACTGCCGTCCGCAGCAGGACTCCCGGGAGCGCACTCCAGAGAAGGCGACTTAACCTTGGAGACAGACTGAACAGGAGCCCTTTCCTGGTGGAGGAAGGCTGGGAGAGGACAGGGGTGAGTTTCAAGAAGAGAATCAACAGGAAAAGAAAAAAAAACAAACAACAAAGAAACCAGGCCAGACTACTAGGAGGAAGAAGTTCAAGCCGTGGCAACAGAAGCAGCAGAAAGGGACAAGCGAAGACATGAAGACCACCCACACTCCCTCCCCCTTATACCCTAAAAAATTATGACCTTAAGCTGTTGATATCCTGTATAAGACCCAGAACTGGAAAAACTAGGCAAGGAAAATCCATTCCCAGAAACATTAGCCTTTTGTCTAAGCCTTCTGATACCGTGCACTGGAGGCTGTTCACCACTGAAACGGCAGTGTTATGTTGGGTTATTTTTAAACGAGTATAATGGTCTTTTATTTCCACGTAAAAGGCACTAGTATCCACCCAAGTTCTGAAGACAAGTGACATAATTTACCTTAAGTTTTAAATATTTGTATAAAAAAAACCAAAATCTGTGGAAATATGTACACAAAAGCACCTTGCTTCCGAAAGCAGAAGCAGATACATTCCACCAAATCACCTCGCTAGACGGTTGTCATGAGCTTCAGCGAACCCGACCGAAAGCGAAGGATTTTCTTCTTGAGGTTATGGGAGGCTTTGATTTTGACAAAGGCCTTCGCCGCATTTTCATGCAGCTCCGGCGCCGTGACCGCTTGGATGGGGAGCGTCTGGACAAACTGAGACCAAATAAGGCCCCCACTCTCATCAGAGTCGCTGGTGGTTGTGCTCTCCCCCACGAACTCCACCTCGCTCAGGCTCGACTCGCTGTCTCCAAAGCAGTTTGTCGTGTAGTTGCTCTGCTCGTCCTCGCTCGTGTCCACCACGGTTGAGTGGAACAAGGACTCGCACTCCGCCGAGTACTCCGAGTCGCTGGCAACGTAGGCATACGGGCTGACATAGGGCAGGGGGACTTGCGAGTAGACCCCCACACCTTCCCGCCGGTTCCTCCTCGCCCTCCGCAGGGCCTCCTCGTAGGAGATCTCCGCCGATGACTTCCACCGGCGGTAGTCGGCCCGCTTGTGTTTCGGCTTGGCCACCACCGCCTCTCGGCCGGGCCCGTGTGAGGGGGCGGCGGCCTTGGGCAGGGCACCCGGCCGGCCCGGGGGCCCCGGCTCTGGCTGCAAGCCGCTGCCTCTCTTCCCGCGCGAGGAGGGTTTTTTCAGTTTCTTATTTGTATCCAACTCATCGGGAAAGCGGCACTTCTTGCCGACCGGCTTGGGTTTCTCCCGTGAGGTCTGCGAACTGTTTTCCAGCCCGTTGGCAAGGTGGGGCCTGTGTTTCAGCGCAGAGCTTTTCAAAATCTTGACGTTTCGGGTGCCTTTGTGAAGCTTCACGCTTTGCTGCTGGGCCGGTATGTACTGGGCGTTCACCAGCAACCCATCATCCAGGCTCTGGGAGGAAGAGCCCTCGCTTTTGAAATCCAGCGCGGGCCTCTCCTCGACGGCAGGCGACGAGGAGCGAGCCGCCTGCAAGCTGTTCTTCAGCAGGACTTTTTTGGGAGGCTGGCTGACCCTGTTCTCCGGCTGCAGCACCACAGGCTTCCCCGGGCTCTCTTTGGGAGATGCGGCGAAGAGCTGGCCGCTCTCCTTGGGGACATCCCCCGCTGCGGCCACTGCATTGCGGTTGAGCTCCGGAGGTGCTGGTTTGACACTCCGCTGCAGGTGCTTGCTCTGAAGCTCGCCGGCCATGCCTGGCGGGAAAGCCACCGGCAAAGGCGCCTTCCTACTCTCCAGCTGCTCGCCAGCCGGCTCCCTCGGCCTCTGCTTTATCGGGGAGGGTGCCGCGTGGTCCAGAGCGGTGGTCCCACCAGAAGGCAAGCACGCTGGCTTGGAGCTTTTCAGGTTCACGACGTTACCATGAGCCACCACCCCAGCAGGCTGCCTGACGCACAGGCTTCCATGCCTCAAGATCCCTTTGGTGGGATCAGCGTTGAGACTTGTCCTGGGTTTGTTAGTCCTTACCGCGTGAGTCTTTTTCTGAACCAGGCTTAAGATGTAACCGTCTATCCTCTTGCTGGTGGAAGGGCACGGCGCCGACCAGGAGCTTTGCGGGAGAAGGGCGTTGGTGGATTTTCCCGAGTCTGTTTCAGATCCGGGGCAAACGTTGCTAATATCGCAACCGAGTCTCTCCTCTTCTCGCTGGGGGTTTTCAGTCACGGGGAGAAGAAACATGGGACTCTGCACAGCTACCGCATGGAGTGGGCTGGGGTACCGGTAGACATCATTCCCGTTTTTAGACACCAGATCGCACTGGTACTTTGGATGTACATCTGCAACGACATCGAGGGAATTTGAGTGCGGTGTGGACAAAGAGCGACAGACAGAGCCTGCGGTCTGGTCCTCATGCTGGCCTTCCTTATTATAGTCCATCCAGCCTATGAGATCTGAAAGGCAGTTTAGAAGAGTTTAGAGAGTCTGCCAGGGACAGTTCTGCTATGTTTTTCACGTGCCACCAAGGACGCCGGTCCTATCTACACATATGATGTCAAAGCTTATACGACAGCAGCACTGCTCAAACAGAAGAAACTTTGCAACCAGGGATGCCATTTGAGCCACATAAAGGCAGCACTATCCTTCTCACAGAATCACAGAATGTTCAGGGTTGGAAGGGACCTCTGTGGGTCAGCTATGCCAACACCCCCGCCAGCGCAGGGTCACCTACAGCAGGCTGCACAGGACCTTGTCCAGGCGGGTCTTGAATATCTCCAGAGATATTCTTCTTCTGTGGGTCTCTTTGTAACTGCTGCTATGTAGGATTTGCCCCAGTATGACTACATGGTTA
>Ga0181612_155985_pt1 | contig 29457 bp, 25 predicted proteins | sample HoacroProtozoa21_FD_119630 | JGI IMG/M metagenome (GOLD analysis project Ga0181612, IMG submission 119630) | Hoatzin crop microbial communities from Cojedes, Venezuel. Combined Assembly of Gp0051906, Gp0051904, Gp0051908 | reverse complement strand
CAGAGGGAAGAAGTTCTTCCTCGGGTTCAGCTGGAGCTTCCTCTGCTCCAGTTTGTGCCCGTTGCCCCTTGTCCTGTCGCTGGGCACCACTGATGAGTGCCGGAGTGTCGTGGTGTCTGTAATCACCTGGGGGCACCTGGTAGACAGAGAAGCTGTGGCTGCCCCTGCCCTGGCAGGGCTCAAGGCCAGGCTGGACGGGGCTGGGAGCACCCTGGCCTGGGGGAAGGGGTCCCTGCCCATGGCAGGAGGTGGAACTGGGTGGTCTGTAAGGTCTGCCAACCCCAACCATTCTGCCAACCTGTGATTCCAAGAGGATGGCTGCCAGCCCCTCTCCAGGGGCCTTTCATGCCTCGTTGGAAGTGGAGGTGGGAGGATCTGACAGACGAGCTCAGAACCACTCTGTTTCCAAGCAGTGAAGGTATTCTCAGGCTCACTCGTGTTGCCAATTAAAGAAAGTAAAGTAGAAGAGCTGTCCTTTGGACTAGCAATCAGCCAGCACAATCCTGGTAAAATAATTCGCAGCAGCTTGCGGCAGAGGATGAGGCTCAACAAGCACCTGGCTAGAGCAGGGTGGGAGCTGGTGGCTTCCCGGCCGGGGCGGCGGTGGGATGCTGCAGCCCAGGTCCGGGCTCCCTCCCGGAGAGCTCTGCTGGCGCTGGGCTGGGGGCCCCCGCTCTGCCCCCGCCAGCTGCAGCAGGGCAGGATCCCGGAGGGGAGACGGAGCACAGGCGTTCGGGGTTTGTTGGCTTGTTGGAGACGCGTGCTTCCCTTGTGCGCGACCGGCCCGGGGACGCGCACGGCAGAGCACGGCACCGGCCCCGCTCCCGGGCCCGTCGGCTCTTCTCCTGCCTTTCCCCCGCTGCGCTCCGAGGCAGGTGGCAGGCGCCGGTGCAATATGTGGCTTTGCTCTTCAGCTTCTGCTGCGTGCCTGCAGTGTTTCTTCAGAGCTTTGGGAAAAGGTGTTGCTCCAGCGCTGTGAAGGTGTAGAGCAATTCAGCAGTACAGTCCAGCACCTGCACTGCAGCCTCTGGCATCTGGACCCCCCCCGAAATACGATTAATGAGAAATCTTAGTGATGAGCCATACCAGCCCGCTTGGTTTTTAAGCTTTACTGAAAAAGGAGATAAACAACTCTGTAAGCAGCAAAATGAAATAACGGCCTTTAGCAGCTGTATCTTACTGTACAACGTGTGCAGGGGTTTCTTTCCTGCGGAGATTCATTCATTCACTGTGGGCACTTGCGAAGTTAGGCTTCCCAAAATCTCAGTTTCCTGGTGAGAGAGCCACGTGCAGCCGGGAACCAAACCCCGTGGGCTCGCTTAAGGATCCTGGAAGAGAATTCATAGTGCTGATTCTGCCTTTGTGCTTTTTTTTTTCAGATGACTAGCGAAGATGGAAAAAATAATTAATTAACATGTAATGAAATACTGGCTTGCTAAGGATTTAGCTTTTGCAATCTGCAATGTACAGATAATTGAATTCGTAAGAACAAGTCACGAAGTTTGATGTTTACTTGAGTTTCACCTCTTTCTGTTTGACCACACAAGCAATTGGACATGGACGATTTGGCTAACGCGGGTTTATGGCCTAACGAGGGCACAGGCAGCGCCGGGGCCGTGCGGACCCCGGTGACGGGCGCCGTGCTCCAGCTGCTTGGCTGCGGGCGTCGCTCCGCGCCTCGCTCCTTCCTCGGCCCCTCACCGCCGAGCGACCAGCGCGGAGCAGTGCGTGTCCTCCGCAGACATTGCCCAGGGCTCTGGTTTTTTAAAGTTGTTTTTAAGCAAATGTTTTGGGAGTGGTTTTCGTTGTACCAGGAGCTGTGTTTGTAGACAAATGCTGGAATTTGTACACAGGCAAGGCTGCGTCTAACCCCCCTGCTGTGAAACACACCCTAAAACCAGCAAACAGAGCCCACGGGGTGGTTTACACTGCGGAGACACGGCCGCTGGGCTGGGCTGGGCTGGGCTGGGCTGGGGTCTCTGCCCACTCCCAGCTGCTGACCCTCATCCCAATCTGCCGGCAGAGCTGCCTGTGATCACTCTCTAATCCCTTTCAGCCAGCAGGAACCTATTAAGCCAGGAGCTACCCTTTAAATGGCTCAGAGCAACCAAGCTTCCTCTGTTTGCTCCCCAGCCTGTGCCCGGTGCCTGGGCAGTGCCGTGGGTAGGTCTGGGGAAGCTACAGCGAAGAAGATGCTCAGGTAGGATTGCTCTGAGGCTGGTGATCTCCTCAGCTGGTGAGATTGCAGCTATAAAAGAAAGTTTGTCTATGTGCTAGGTGATGCTTGCACATCCAAGTCAAAGAGAAAGACCAGAGAGCTGATGGCAAACTCTCCAGCAAGCTATAATGAAAGCATGTGTGGACACCCAGGGTGGATCCGTAAGAAGAACCGCTTATGAGAAGCGAGAAGTGAATAAAATGTGCGATGTTGCAAGATGTAACCAGCCCAGTTCAATAAGTCTTGTCTGAAGGATGTTTGTGTGTTGTAGGAGATAGCTGAGCAAGATCTAAACAGGAGCTGTAGCTAATTAGCCTGGATAAAGTTAGCCATTGCCATGTCTGTGTGCCGCTGCCAGGGCCTGAGACCCCTTGCTCGACTGGGGAGGTGCGGCCGGTCCTCTGCATGGGTGCACCGGAGCCGGGGGGTGATGCTGAGGATGATGCTCTGTCCGTGGGTGACGGCGCCGCTGGCTGCAAGCTGCAGATCTGTCTGAGCTCCTCTTCACACCCCAGGAGCAGCACCGGGCCTTTGGGCTGTTTGGGAGTGCTTTGTTCAGCTGGGGCAGAGGTGCTGCTGCAGATATGCTTATTTTTTTCTCCACCCCCAGGCTTTATTAGCACCTGACTTGTTACTTTGGGTTAGGAAAGCGTGCTCTACTCATGGCACGCGTGTGTGAGGCTTGTGCTATCAGCCTGTGACCAAGGCTGCCCTGTTAGCTTCGACAGCGTTTGGTAACGGCCAGTGGCATCGGTGCTGCTGCCTGCACTGGTTTGTGGAGAAAGGATCACGGCAGGCAGCGCGGCCGGGGGGTAAAATCAGGGTGTCTCAAGTGTGCTGTCGCAGGTGCCTCTGTCTGAAAAGGCCTCCTGCAATGCTGCTTGCGAGAGCTCAGACCCTGCCGCCCAGCACTTGCGTTGGGCTCCGGAGCTGAGCGGAGCAGCAGCTGCTTGTTTCTTCCCTGTGCCAGCGGAGACACTGGGGTGGGGGGATCCCCAACAGAGGACCCAGTTCACATGCTACACCACCAGTTAGTAAGGCAACCTCCTTATCATACTGTTGGTTCTCCTGAAATTCAGGATTTTTTTGTCCTTAAAGAAGCTACGTGTAACTGAGTGGTAGACGATCCACAGACGGCGTAGCCAGCAGCCTGACGCTGCTGTCCCCTCAGGAGCTCTGCTCTGCAGACGCAGCCCAGGAGCACTGTAACTGTCTCCAGAAAGTGCGTTTTAGAAGCTGTTTCTCTTCTCTTTCCTTGACCTCAGGGCTCAGCATAACATCATTTTAAGGTACATCAGGTTGTATTTGTGGTATGCAATTCCTGAGCAGTTTCCTTCTTGACCTCGTATCAACCCTTTTCTCTTGGGTAATTGTTACAAAGGGAGAAATTGCCATTCCTCTCTTCCAAGTATCTCAATCTATAAGCACAGTAAATGGCAACAAGCTCTCAGTTATTCTCTTTATAAGCCCTTGAGTGCTAAAATGAGCCCATGGATAATACATTGAAAAGGCGACAATTAGGAGAGAAGAGAAAGAGAAACAAAGGGAATGTAAACAAGTCACTGCTGTGACAGCGGAAGCTCGGAGGAAATGCATTAAGCAGATAGACACAGTAAGCACTAAGGCAACAGAGGCTGGAGATTTTCCAATGTTTTTGGAATATAAGCTTAATAAACATCAGAAATCATCTTCAGCTACCAAGCTATAAGCCAAGTTTCTTCACTCTCAGTGTTAGTTTTTTGGCATTGGATCTTGATCCAGCTCCTTCATTCAAAGCAAGATGAACCCTCCTAATCCTTGCTTATAGCTGGGGAAAGAGGACTTTGTAGTATTTATATTTGTGGTGATTACTCATTTTGGTCTAATTGCTTGTTCTTTGCTGATTATAGATAGCCAGAGAGACAATTCAATGAATGAGACTTTGCACAGCAGCTAGTTCCAATGTCCTTCCAGTTATCACTGCTTAACTCTGATAGGGCCAAGTGAAAATCTTTGAAGCAGAACAGAGCAGTGTTTTACAGCTTCATGCAGTGGAAAAAGCTCTAGGTATCTGGAGCTACAGAGCAAGTTTGAACAGAAATGTTCATTTTCTTAGGGCAGTGCCCCTAACAGCATCTGCTAACACCTGCAAGTGTATGGAAAAATGTGGTACTTGTGAAGGAGCGGTGGGAGGGGGCGTGGGGACCCGGGAGGACATGGCTGATCTCTTCCCATCGGTGTTTGTGAAGCTCTGCTTGTGCTACTGAAGCTCAACATACAGATATTGCAAAATAATGGCTTTCTTTTGGAAACAAAGGGAAACTGTTTCTGTTCTTAGAAGCCCCTTTTCACTGGCAAAGTGTTAGAATTCATGAACTCAGACCACTAGACCAGACTTGGAGAAGGAAGGGACAGACCCTGGTTTATTATGGCCAAAATGTACTTTTTTCAGAGGTGAGATACTACACCACTGGAAGTGTTCAAAGTCTGTTTTTGCTGCTTGTATTGGAAGAGGCTTTGGGCATTCTGAAGATTTACATGGACAGCTTTCCAGAGGGTGGAAGAACAGCAGTGCTGCAAAATGTCACACGCAGTTCTGGCTGCAGGTTTGTAAACCCAGCATTTTGTTCGGGTGGCTTTGAGATACTGATTGGAAACGTGGCCCTAAGCAGAGAAGCAAAGATTTGGTTGCTCAAGAGTTTCCTTCGCTAATTTCGCAGAGGTGCCAGTGTTCAGGGGTCAGCCTCTGGAAGACAGGAATAGGGTAGGAATGAACGGTGGGCATCGCACAGCGGTAGCTGGTAGCGTGGAATTAGACACGAGCAGGGTGCAGGGGATACCTGGTGAGGGGCGAACGGCTGATATCTTAGAGGCTCCAAACTTCTTAGCCAAGTTAAAGTAAAATTTCTTTTGGGTGAACTTGGGCAGCATGTGTGAATCTTGCTCCGCATAAGAGCTACTGTCTGTCTTGACCATTTCAGTTAAACACTAAAAAGTCATTAAATTTTAATCTTTATCTGTTCTGTTGTCCCTCCCTGACCCTGTGTGTCGTGTCCCCCCCCCCACTTTGTGCTTTCTGTTCTGCGATCAACAGAGATCGTAAGATATGCTTGGAGCCAGCACTGATTAATATCTTGATTATTGACCTGGATGATGGGACAATGTACCCTTGGCGAGCTTGCAGATAACACTGGGGGAGTAGCTGATAGACACGATGGCTGTGCCGCTTTTTGAGGGGGTCATGGACAGACTGGAGGAAGGGGCAGACAGGGACTTTGTGAAGTTCAGCAAATTCAAATGCCGAGTTCTGCACCTGAGGAAGAATAACTCTGCACCACTACGTGCTGGGGGCCAATCAGCTGGAAAGCAGCTTGGCAGAAAGACCTGGGCATCCTGGTGGACACCAAGCTGAACGTGAGCCAGCGATGTGCTCTGCTGCAAACAGGTCACTGGCATCCTGGGCTGCATGAGGAATGGTGCTGCCGGCTGGTCGAGGGAGGAGGTTATTCTGTCTGAAGGTAGGAAAGACCTGTTTTTACTGTGAGGGTGGTTGAACACTTGAATCTAGCCCAGAGAGGGGCTGGACTAGAGGATCTCCAGAGCTCCTTGCTAACCTTGGCCATTCTCTGGCCCTGCGAGCTGCTAATGGTGTTGGTGACCAACAAAGCAGAGGAGCGTGTGGCTTGAATTCCTCCACATTGAGCTCAGTGATTGAGGGGTGCCTTTAGCTGATGGACAACGACAGGGCATGTGCTGGGACTCCATATGTGGAGAGAACAGAAGGTGACAAAGCAGAACTGAGAAGGGATACAGAAAAAGTGAACGGAAACACCGCTGTCTTATCCCGGGTTAGCCAGTTCATGTCATCCACCTGAAAGCAAAGATAGAGCCGAGTGTCCAGTGGAAAGACTTTTATGTGAGGGCTGTGCTTTTGTATGTTATTTTGTAAAGCCTCAGTTAATATGTGAATAACGGGTGTGTGATTATTCTAAAAAGAGCCAGACAGCTCTTCCAGGAAGACGGGGCTTCGTAACAGCCTTGAGGTATTTTTCTCATTTTGTGCAAAATATAAGTGATACTTGAATTAATATTCATGCTGAAATAAAATCTTAGGGGGCCTTGGTAGTAAACAATACAAGGGAAAATGGCTTTTTGTGGTAGCATAAATATGCACAATGAAAGGGAGATTGGGAGCTTGTTTCCTTCTGTCACATCTTCCAAAAAACCTGAACTAGTACTATGAGCTGGTGTCCCATTTTGCCTTTGTCCAGGGACATTAATTATCATCAAACAGCTCAACTGGGTGACAGAGCAGTGAGTTACCGTGCGGAACGCAGGACAGTTACGGCATCATAATGAAACCTATTAAAGTGAGAGCCATTTATAAAGTGATCGAGAGCACTGGTTAGGCTGTGTAAATGCCTTACCAGGTACCAGAGCGTAGTTAGCCATTCACCGTATGGGACTAATCGAGCACAGGCTGTGTAATGCTGGAAAGTGTTCAGAGAATCCATTTACCAAAATGCAGAGTATGCGCTGCACTGTCTGGGGATGTTTTATGCTGCGGAATAATGACATGGCCTTTGTTTTCACATGTTTGATGTCTTCCTCTCTCTGTTTTCCTCCTGAATTAGCAATATCACACCAGGAAGCAGAGCTTTCTTGTGCAGCAAGCGTTGCTGTTTTATTTGAGCAACCTTGAGAGTTGCTGGGAAGTTACACCAGCTGGCAACCACTCCGTGCCCGTGAACTGTGCTGGTGAGCGCTACCCCTCCCGTTCCTCTGTCTGAATATAAGGGACGCACACAGATTAATTACGGTGGAGCTGTTTGGGCAGAGCATACACAGCTCTGAGTAGCTTTGCCTATGTTGGTGAAGCAATAATGGTTAACAAGGAATGCATTTTACAGCAATTAATGCAAACTGAACAAGGATTATTCTTCCAGCTGGTCAGTAACTATCACAAAATACTGCATGAAAGGTCAGTTATCACTATCCAGGAACCTGGATTTTGCAAATAAGCTTTTGTTTATTGTGTCATCTTTACTTAGACTTTAATGCCCAGCACATCAGCTAACTGGTGTTGCAGCAGAGATGCTTGTTTACCCTGTTTTCTTTAGGTAGTTTTGATGCACTCCTTCCTGTGATATCTGACCACCTTCTGGATGTGCAATAAGTAACTGGCCCATGGCCATCCTTTCCTTCAGCCGCCCAGGGAAGACATTAACTCATGCATTTAAGTATTACTGCTTATGTTATGATGAGATTACACTAATGCAAACAAGGACAGGAGAAAAAAAATATGATGGAGAAGGTTTGTCCTGCAGGAGATGATCCTATTTATCCTATATGCCTTTTTGGTTTAGCGAAGATGACTGTGCATTTTCAGGGTGGGAAAGCTGACCTGGAGGACTGGGAGGAATGGGCGATTCCCTGTTTTACCATCCCTACTCTGTTTACCCTTAAGGACCCCTTTATGGCGGGGGAGTGGACTAGGAACAAGTGTCCCAGCTTAGGAAGTCTATGCCCACATCTCTTGGGGATTCAGGTTACTTCACTCGTTCACAAAGTTAAGAACCACCTGAAAACTGACTTTGCTTGTTTCTGCATTGAGATATTGCCCCAGTTCTTTTTTTTTTTTCCATCATTGGGGACCCAATTAATGCACACCCAGGAGAAAAAAAAGGAAAATAAAAATTGCATCCTAGATGAATCCACCCATACAGATAATAAAATATCTGGTTGCTGCTTTTTAACTTGATTTTAAAAAAGAAAAAGAAGAAAAAGTTGATAGACACTGAAAGTTTCAGCCACACAAGAAATCTACTGAGCCCTTACGTAGGGGAAGTGTGCGAGCAAAGCAAATTAAGATGCTTGTACTTCTGCTAGCACTAATGGGTACTTGACGGGGGCAAGGCTTAGGACTGAACAATTTCTGCTCGGCGCAGAAATGGCTATAGGTTTCACGGGTACACTAAGCAGGCTTAGCCAAAAGCCACACTTGCCATTAATTCCAGCTCATAAACTCCAGCATTGCAGCAGACTGTACTAGAGACAAATAGCAATGAAACAAAATGACTGCTGGAGTTTCAAGAGAAGTAGTGATGGCAAGAAAAGCAGAAAACGGTTGTGACTGCCAGGAAATGATAGAGCATCAGCATCAAGATGCATCACAGCACAGAAGTCAGCTACTCAATAACTTTTCTGGCACACGCAGCAAGTGGCTGAATAGCTGGAGAAGTGCCACTCAAACACCATTCGTGTGAATAACTGTTAGCAGTTCAGTGAACATCAATTTGTCCATTTACTTAAATTTAAAATGCCTAGCACACACCTGGGTATGCCTGGAAAGGCCTCTGCTGGGCGCGGTGTTTGCGGGCAGAGGTGGGCGCTGCCGGGGCCGTGTCACCGCGGGCAGCGTGGGCAGCGCAGCGGCTTGGGTCTTCAGCTGCGCCGGAGATGAGCGAGGCTGCAGGTCAGAGTCTAACCTTGCTCCTGCTGAAACAGACATTTTCCACTAGCTGTAATGCAAAACGTCTGCTGTTTAAAAGTTCCTGAGCTTTATGGATATTACTGATCATGCTCTGCTGTAATATCTTGGTGAGTCAACACAGCCGGGATTAGCCCACGTGCTAGCAGAGCGTGGTGTGTTAGGACGGCTCTCCTGTGCACACACACGTGCCCAGAGCAGCTCCTTCAGCACTGCAGAGCCCAGCACAGGTCTCGTGCTGTCCCACGTAGGCATAACCCCTGCCTTGGTTCCCAGGTGTTGACTTCCAGACCGGGAGGCAAAAGCTCTGCACCTTGGGAATGATGCCAACAGACCTCTGTGAGCTTAAGCTGCCGAGCAAAGTTGTGCTGTAACGGAGAGCGAGCTCTCTTCTGAAATAGGAATGCCTCATTCACACCTCAGTGGGCTCGGTCTGCGGCAGCTCGCTTCAGCAGCGGCTCCTTTGCCTGCTTGTGGCAGAATATTCTCACTGGTAGCAGATGGGCAGGGAGCGTAACACCCTTTGAAGCCTGCTGCTCTTTTAATACCTTGGTGTAGTTTTATTGTAGCTAAATAGGGAAAGGAAAGCATTGCTTCAGGAAGCTCAGTACTTTCTTTCCAGGCAGGTTAACTGATAAGAGCTGTTTGTCCTTTATTCACTTACAATATTGCTATTGATCATGGGCAAAGTAGATACGATCAGTGAGAGCCCCTTGCCTTCTGTTGGTTAACCTTCTTGCTAAGAACTACAGTTTTTCTAATGTCCAACATTACTGCTTGGTTGCATCAGTCACAGTGCTCTTTGTTCCGCACACCTTTCTTTAGTTCTGAGTTAAAGGGGAGATGTGATTTAGTCATGCCTAGCAGGACTCATACCATATCTTGAGTTGGAAGGGACCCATCAGGATCATCGAGAAGAACAAGTGGGTGCATGGAGGAGCTACTAGAGATTCATGTCAACAGGAGAAGCGCAGCTCTGGACTTTTGTCAGGAGACTTGAACCACTGGTTGCACAAGAGGCAGATGGAAACAAACTGCCTTTCCTACCCCAAGTGGAGAGGGAAAATGTATCCCTGGGTTTTGGGGCACAGGGAGCCAAAGCCCGTATTTCCTCCATGGCAGATGCCCAAATAACTGCTCTGAAATCTACTTAATTTTCATCTTATGGGATTTCCAATTTCAGAATCGATTCCCCAGTGTGCCTTCTTGATTGCCAGAATTTGGTGTAGAAGAAAAAAATAAGAGATCTGATAGGGGGAAAAAAACCTGACTACCAGTCCTGCTAGTGATGTCCAGTTTGCTCATTTAGTACTTTTTTCACCTTATTTCCCTAGAAATATGACTGTTATTTTTTCCCCTGGTTTCACGAAAGCAATTTGCATCTGAGATGCATTTTCTGGGATCTCGGCAGCGAGACTGGCATTGCTTCTCTAAACAGAGCACCATATGCTTCCTTTGTGCTTGTTTGCTGCCTCCAGAATGCTCCTGGATGATCTCACTGGCTGAGTACATGACAGAGTACCAGGAGGGTGTTAGTGCGCAAATGCTGACACTCTTTTGAAAGAGGAAAAAGTGATAACTGCTTCACTGTATAAAGAAGATGATAAGGCTGTGTTTTGGGAACCCAACTGACAGTTGCAATACCTGTTAGCATTTTTATCTCAGGGTCAACAATGTAAGGAAAGGTGGATAGACTCTATCATTAAATCTGCATTGGTTTTGTTTAAAAAAAACAAACACTGTATCTGACTTTCAAAGTGGCTCTTATCAGAGACACAAAGGAATTGTAGTGGGGTTTGCAAAAGCATCTCAAAATGAAGTACCTCATTTCCTTTCACATGAAGTTAGCAAGAGTTAGTCCCAGATCATGTGTGTAAAAATTGGGGCTTTTCTCTTTAGAAGGGGCTATTTTTGTTTTTCAGTCAAGCAAATAATGATACAAATTGCAGAAAAAAGTCATTATTCTGCCATGCTGGAAAAAAACCAAAACACATGTGAGAAGCAGTTTAGTGAGAATAACATCGCTTTTCAGAAAACCTACCCGGTGCCCGTTGCTCCTAACTTCTCCTGCGTGTTTTAGGACAATCTGTGATGCTTGGGGGTGGGGAGGGTAATGGGGGGCAGAGCTGGGCTCAGTTCTGCGCTATGAATTTGATGTTTAACTCGATTTCTTGCCTGCCAACATCGGCTGGAAACATGATGTGAAGAAACATTTTGATCAGCTTTGGTTGGAACTGAACAGATACTGTGGCAACAGCTTTTCCTGCAGTACCTGACTGCTCTGCTCTCAGGCCAGGACACAGACAGCTCGTCCATTGGACACGGAGGATCTGGCGTTGGGCCACTGGCTCGGGCACGTTTTCCCAGACTCCTTGGATGAAGCTGTCATAGATACACCCAGAAGCATGCAAACAGTGTGCTCTGAGTGATCTGGCAGTTGCACAGCCCATCTGCATCTCACAGCTTCATCCACCTCTGCCTCCACGTTACCCGGGAAGGTCGGAGGGTCTGCTGAGCAATAGGAATATTCCTCAATGCATCAACATTACAGAAGCAAATTATGATAAATTACCTGTTGTGCACCCACAAGGAAGGTTTTGCAATGATCATTAGCCCTCAGAAAGCCTTCTGCTTCCTGTGGTGGTCTAATGATTGCACTCTGAGCTCCCAGATAAATCACGGGTTGAACAACGGGAGCGCCCTGTCACAGGCAGCGTGTAGAAAGATTCCTCACAGGTATCGTTATTTTGTTAAATCCTGCGAAAGGAGCGGATATCGTTTGAATCCTGAAGAGCTACCACAGAAAGAACTCTTTGGTGTTAATCACCATTGACAGCAGGTGGGACCTCATTGTTGCTTTCCTTCTAGATGGTCAGTCCTTTGCTAATTACCAAAGCACTGAGATTTACCTCCTTTGTTTTGTTCTGTTCAGCTTCTCCACATCAGTGTCGTTTATCTCTTGCAGGGTTGCTCTCTGAACCTGCTAAGAGCAAGTACCATAGTTTTACACTTGTAATCTGCGGGCTATCTCTTCCAATTTGCCTCCTGCTGCAATTCATTACTGCAGGTTGTGTGTTTATAGGAGTAATACAAGGTAAAAGCTGCCCTCCAGCTCTGCTCTCGGAGCCCGGCAGCCTCTCCTTCCTAATAACCTGTTTCCGTAGTGTCCACCGTCATCCCTCTTTTGAGCTGCCCTTGTTTCTGCTTCTGCCTTGCTGTGGGTTGTCTGAGGACAGGGGTGTCTGGAGGATGCTGCCCACCCGGACACGCGCGTGGTCACTGGTGGGCTCACCCTGGTAGCCCTGCCTCCAGCTGCCCGGTGCTGGCCGAGGGCAGCAGCAGCTTCACCCTCCGCACAGAGCTGCCTCCAGCCTGGGAGCGCAGACCACCAGACAGGCAGATGTAGCTGCGGCACGCAGCGTTCTGGTCAGCAGAGGAAAAAGCTATCCACGTAAAAACCAAAAGCTGCAGAACATATTATTTAAAAATACTCGTATGACTCCTCTGTCTTGACAACAGCGTCGTTCATCTCATACTCTTGCCAGCAGCCCTGTGCAGGCAGCGCTGCCTAGGCAGCTGGTATCCCTGGTTCTTCGCAAATCTGCTCGTAGCACCAAGGACATTCATGTTTTTCTGTATTTCTGTAACAGGAGAATCCTAGCTGTGAGAGGAGAAACAGCGAGGCAGAAGTGGTCGCATTCCTAGAAGCAATTATTTTGGAAAATCCTGTTTTTCATAAGTTAGCATCAATTCAGCCAGGAGCTTTAAAACTTCTTGAGTTTGGAAGTTTACTTTATTACAGAAAATCCCTGAAAACCTCCCTGAAAAGAAAGGAATTTTAACTTCAGATGAAACATTCAAATAGCTTGAAATTAACTTTATCGTAATTTTGTAAGGGTCAAGATTCAAGTACAACTGATCTTCTCAAAACCAAATATTCCAGTATTCTGGAAAGCTTAAATAGGGGTTTTTTGCGTACCTGCAAAACAATCCCTGTGTCGGTAAGCACCAAGAACACTAATGAGTTTAAAATTCCCTGAAATAACAGCTCAGTCTAACTATTAACTTTCAAATTCTGAGGCAAAAAAATTCTTTTTGTATGTGTCTGTTTTCATATGAATATATACACACATACATATATATACAGATATATTTTAAGGTATATAAATCTGTGAGTGTGTCCATATACATCGATACGGCTGCACCCTTTGGGAGGAAGCAGCCTGTTTTGATCTGTCTGCTGCTTCTTTTGTGGCTAAAGAAGGATCACGGCTCCTTGTTCGACCAGAGCACGCGGTGAAGGGCTTGGACTTGGTCGCATTCTGCTCTCGGCGAAGCCAGGATCGGGAGGCAGCCTGCCGCCGGAGTGCCCGCGGAGCAGGGAGGCCGAGGCTCCGCGGAGCGGGCGGCCGTGTGCAGCGCCGACGCGGGTACCACGGAGCGTCTGCTGCTGCTGCCGCGGCGCGGGGGGCTGTGTGCCCGCCGCCGTCCCCGCTTCTGGAGCCCTGCCGAGCTCTCTGCCCGGCGCTGGCCTGGGGACCCAGACTGGCTACAGAAAGCTCAGGGCCAAAGCCGGGTGCAGAGATTTTGGATGCGAGTTTCAGTGCTTCTGTTGCCTAGAACAGACAAGCCTCCAGAAACTGAAGAGCTGGGGAGGGAAAAGGGCTTGTCGGCTGGCCTTAGACCTTTGCAGATCTTTTTTCCCTATGTGCCACACAGTGATGGTGAGTAAATAGCCCTGAAAGCAGTAAGTGCTGTGTAATGCAGTGGCTGCCCATAGGGACCTGCGTGTTCCCCTCCCGCGCTGTCCCTTCCCTGCAGGGCACCAACGCGACGGGAGTGCCCGTGGAGGGGTCGGGTATTCGTGCTGCAAGCTGTCGGCTCTTGCTCTGCCTTCACCAGGCCTGCGTGCAGCCTGCTTGCTCAGTCCCACCTCGCACCCGAAGCCTTGCTGGTGTCAGAACAGCCAGCCTGCTGGCGGAGATGGCCGCGAGGCCTCCCAACGTGTCCAGGGTTGTGGTGGGAAAATGTTCTGTGTATTGTTCTGCTATAAAGGGGCATCAGAACAAGTGATGATATGGCACTCCTTACTCCTGCCATCAGTTTCCATGCTGGTAAAGATCTGGTTTTGTCCTTTCTGCCCTGCTGACCCAGTCTGCACTGGGATGCAGAGTTCTTTCAAATCATCAAGCTCTGTCCTAAGTTACATCCATGTGATATAGATGTACAGGTGAAGAACTGTAAAACTCCTCTGTTTTTGACTTATTCCTTGTAATGGTGCTGGTGCAGCCCTTCTGTCTTTGGGGGCTGGTGCAGGTCTCACCTTTTGGGACTGAACAAATAATTGTGTTGCACTTGGAGGATTCAATACTCAGCATGTCCTCTCTGAAGGTCCAACAGGAACAAGAGCGGTGGCGAAGTGCTGCTGCAGTCGGTGGATCTGGGCTTGGATGACTGGGGAAAGGGTATCGTCGATGAGATGCTGCTGGTGCCATTAGGCCACAGTCATCTCGCAGAGCAGTTTCTTACCGCAGTGCATTTCCCATCTTGCTAAAGCTAAATGGAGCTGTCGCTGGGGAAGACAAGTACAACAGTGACTCAGCCCTGGATCTGCCTCTGAGCGTGGCTGCCAGCAAGAGGTTTCAGCCTGTATTTGCTGGCTAGTCAAGGAGCAGTCATACATTATTGAGAGACCACCCAGAGCCTGTACAGAGCGACGCAATTATTCCTTTCCTGCCCCATGTACAAATGTCCTCTTGAGAAGCACACCAAGACAAGATAGCATTTGATAGCTTTTTCCAGCATCTTTTTAAAGGGAGAGAGCCTGAAGAGGTGAATATGATTTCAGTATTTGTAATTCAAGTTTCTATAACTTTCAAATTCTAGTGTTTCGTTCCTCTGAGGTCTGTATTGTGGAGCAGGTGGCATAGTGTGCAGTTTGATGGCAACCTCCTTTCTCCTGCTGAGTTGTCAGGTAAGGGTGGACAGGCTGTAGGTGGACTTCTGCCTCTTCTCAGCTGTAAAACTGCTAGAGGCAGGGAGATTTATTTTAGAAGACATGATTTGGAATTTGCGGAGTTCGTAAAAAACATGGAAGGACAACTGTGGAAAGAAAATATGTTAAAGTGCAGAATGAGCTTTGTTTCTGCCATCAGCACAGCTCCAACAGTTTATTTTGTCTCTGCCTTCTGACATGTCTCCTGCAATGTGTCCGGGGGAGGCAGAACTGCTTGAGAGAAGCTGATCTCATGGGCTCCGAGAACTTTGCTTCCACCAAGCTGTTTACTGGGGGTGGAAAAAGAGTTTTGTTTCAGCCTTCAATAGATACGAGGATTTGTGAAATGTTTGCCAACACAGAATGATATTTAGCTGGAACGGTATGTCGTAACTCCTTAGATTTTCATGTAGCTGTGGCAATTTACATGAGCCAAGGATCAGCCCCCATATGTTGGCAAACACTTCATATTCTGCAGGTTGAAATGATGCTCTTTCCCTACCCTTGCACATGCCATATTTTTTTTAATTACTTTTTGGGTTTTCAGCAGTTCTGTGACATGGGGAAGGTGAAGGTGCTCTGAACATCCCCACTGGAGAAAGGACTTGGTTCCATCTGGAACCCTGGTTCCATCTCCCACCTGACTCTGCTCAGTGCAGTGTTTTTCACCGTTTGGACAACCGCACTGCTCCTGATCTCAGCAGCCTTCCCAGGCCTGTCACCCAGATGAGAAGGTCAAGGTAAATCACTCTAGGACATTACGGTATTAAACCACTTTGGTTTTGCTTTCCTGCACCCATTTAAAAGATGGCAAAAACTGGGACAGGAGAACTGCAGCCATGAGATCTTTGAAATACAGATGAGTCCGAGTGTTTCAGGGTAGACCATTAATTGTTATCAAAAACATAGATACATTTTCAATGGGATCGTAGTATTACTATGTCCCATTAATTTCTCATTTGGGTCTCTTTTTTTTCCTGCACTGGTGGTAATACATGCAGTTCTCTCTGAAATCTATTTTTAAAGATGTCACTTGGTTTGTGTTTCAGCAGTGTGCTGTGTAGGAGTAGCTGAAATGTGGCTGCAGGGCTCGGGAGCAGCGCTCGCTGCTCAGGGTGACCGGCCTGGCCGCGTCCCCGCAGCCCATGGTCACCCGTGTCTCCTCCGGTCACCAGCACCGATGGATGCACCCTCTCTTTGCCACCGGTTTGCCACTGCTGCAGCCAAAAAGTGAGCTGGCTTTGATGGTGGGATTTATTCGGGTCGTTATCTAGGGTGACATTTTCAGTCCTACATGAATAATTTTTCTCCCTCAGCCTGCTTTCTGGCTCTAATTAGATGACTGCTGTCTTCATATGTAAAGAACATATGGGTGTTGCTTCAGCTGGTGGAGTTTAATCTGGTCACCCCAAGCTTCTGGAAACCAACTCTTCTCCTCTAACACCTCTTCCCTGGGCAGGGCTGGAGGGGCCTCTCCAGCTGAGATGTTCTTTTCCACTTGAAGCTCATTTTCTTTTGCTTTCTCTTTTCCGTTTTTCACTCCCACTACCTGTCTGCTCTGTGTTAGTCTTACGAATTCCGGTTCCTTCATACAGGTTGTCTTCCTGGTCAGGAAATAGCAGTTGTGTTGTACACCCCACCTTCATTGTTTTGGGCCACATTTCATCATTTACATGCCATTCTATAGTCCTGAATTTTTAGGGTATATTTAGGTTATTTTTTCCTGTTCTGATCAACACAGCTACTTTCCTAAAATGTTTATATTTCTTCTTACTTCTTGTATGAAGCTCCCTAATTAACACCTAGCATGTTCACAAATAGTAATTATTTTCTACCCAGTTCAGTCTGTTTCAAAATGTGTGTTTATACCTTAGCATCATTTAGGCCTCCACAGAGAACCTAAGAAGGCAACAGGGCTGAGAATAAGTGGTGGGTAAAAAACAATGCAAAAAAAGGTTAAACCATTGTCCAGTGTGGCAGAATTTTAGAATTTACTCTTTAATGCTGGAACAAATGCTGATGGCTGCTGGGCAGCAGCACTGTGCACTGCTCGCTCCATCCCAGGCAAGGGCCGGGTCCTCGGGATGATGAGATGTCCTGCTAATTAAAGCCTCTCCAGGTGGGGAGGTGGATGGTACGCAGCGAGATGGGGTATAATGAGGACCCCGATGATGGTGTTTGCTGTCCTAGTTCTGAGCTGCTTACAGCTGCTGTCAAGTTTGACGACTCTTAAAATCTGCCTTTCTACTCCAGGCTCCCCCACCCTTTTCCCCAGGAGAAGCTTGTCTGATTGAGCTGTTACTAATGCCAGTAACACGAGGAGAAAACTATTTCAAGTACTTCAATGTTTTGCCTGCTTGAAACTCTTGAAAATACAGTTGAGTACATCATTATATTATGATGCTTACTTTAAACATAAGGGTTGTTTTATCCAGGGATATATTTTGCTCAGTGTCCTCAATTTTACTGATGAATGAAATGCTTTTGCTCGGTCGCTGTGCTGCTTTCGGGACGCTGTCGGAGGTGCAGGGAGTCATCTTTGGGAGATGTGCTCGGGGCAGTGGTGTCAGAAACATGCCCTCAGTGCAGGCTCAGCAGGGCCACAGCCTCTCATCCAAGGACAGGCACGACTCGCGGTCGCTTCCTCTTGGCGCAAGGACAAGCAAGAAGATAATAGGTGGGGAAAAATAACAGTTGATCCTGAGGCTGAAACTGGAAGCCGTTTCTGAATATAAATTAGCACGTGACCTCAGACTGTTCTGTTTTCTGTCTGCTTGTCAGCATCTCTCCTTGCCTGAGTCTAGCCTTTACTTTTCTTTTGTCCCTCTTTCACTTTCATATTGGTGCCCTTTTGCTTGTCCTGATACTGGCGCAAACCCGTGCTGACGAGTGCAAGCCAGGGCGGCTTGTCTAAAAATGGGTGCTCTTCATTCCGCTCTGTAGCGATATAAAAATCCCACTTTAATAATTGGTTGGTTGGGCATGGGTTGTTCCAGGCTTCCCTCAGTGTTCACTGAGTACAGGCAGTCCGTTTTCTTTAAATTAATCCCATGCTCTGAACCAGGGTGATGGCTTCAAGCTGCAGCAGAGGCAGGTTGTCAAACTTGCTGCTCATATTGATTTCACAAGTGACTCTTGCTGGAATTCTCCAAGGTCAGTAGTCCCAGAGCTCCAGAGAGGCACAAGCACTTAACCCACTGATGGAGATGTGAAAACTGGTCCCTGCGTTAGGGCCTCAGCGTTCATCTCCCCTTCTTTACGTCTCCTTCATAGCTGCTTGCCAAAGCTTTCCCAGGGTACGTCACGTGTCCCTTTAAGCAGCAAATACCAGCTGCAGAGCTTCCAGCTGAGAGGTCTGACCGCTTAAATGAAAAAATTGGTTTCATCAGCTTTGTTACTAGCTTTAAATTACTTTGATTTCTGATTTTAAAAAAGTAGCAGCTACATTTATTGGCCCAACTGCAATGAGAAATTGCAATGAGAAGAGAAATTTTGGGGAAAACAGCACTTGTTGAATGCGCCTGTGCTGTGTGTTAGGAGAAGACCCAGGCACCCGGGTGGCAGTGATGGCACTGGAGTACGGGCAGATCTTGGACCCTCCGCAGAGCCAGAACCGTTTTCCCTACATGCTGTGGAAGATGACCGAAACCATTTGCCCTACTTGGTACCAACGATGGCTCTTCTGGGTGTGGTACGGGGCCTCAGACAGGGTGGAGGCATTAAACTGACGGGTTAGGGGAGAGGAGGAAGCACGACGGAAAAGGGCCCAGTCCCACGGCGTGTTCTCCTGCGAGCCCAACGCCTGAAGCGCGCTGCGAGGGCTCCAGCTGCGGGGAACCATCGTTTGCAGGCGCCTTGGAGATATTTTATTCCCTGAAATCTCTCACGAGCCAGAGAAAAATGAACTTTTCATGGGTGAACATCGAATGCTGTCAGAATCGGAGATTTTATATCATCCTTATCAGACACCTCATCTGCTCGTGCGTCAGGTTACTTGGCGTTGCTAGCTGGTCTGAGGAGAATGCAGGAACCACAGGGAATATTTTTGTACTTTCACGACTGTTTTCTGTTCTGTCAGATTTGTGAGGTCTCGTGTGCTGCTGTCTCGCAGCCTCGGCAGCGCCGGCAATCGGCACAGCGTGCGCTGCTGCACGTCCCTCGGCTGCTCTGCCGCTGGGACGGTGCCCTGCGCCGCGCCAAGCGCACACGAGGAGCCGCAGTGCGGGACACCAGTTTGCACCCCTGCACCTAAGCAAGGACATGTTACTTCTGATTTATCAGTGTTTATCTTCCAGTTTCTTCAGGTGACGCAGTTTGCTCCCCAGATGTGCCTGGGAGAGCACTCCGCTGCTGTTGAACACAACGTGATTTGCAGAGCTTCTTATGTTGAGCACGTGGGGTCATTGAATTCCTTGTGTGGTTTAGATCAGAGACACTCTTCTGTCTGAAGACAGGCCTTGTAACGCTGTCTGCGGTCCAGCAGGCAGTCCTGCGCTGCACTGCGAACGGCAGGAGGAAGATGCCTTCACGCTGCAGAGCCTCCTATCTCCTCCAGGTATGTAGCTGTGTCTCCTCCAGGTATGTAGCTGTATCTCCTCCAGGTATGTAGCACGGAGAGTTGTACAGTCAAGAATAAAGTGGATTGCTTCTGAGCCTCATAATACTCCCTCCCATTTGATAAAGAGAAAATAGCTGGCAAATCAACAGCGATCTTGTCTTATCAAATAAGAAGCAGTTATGTTGGGCTTGATAATTGTCATTTAAAAAAAATATGGTGCCTCAGGACTTGACATAACTCCACAGAAACTGGCTATTTGTTAAAGACTGCCGTTACTGACAGTGAACCAGACACAGTGAACACGCACTTGCTCATGGTTGCTTTTTTCTCTCGGCGTCTCTCAGCTCCCCTGTGTCTGCCCCCTCTCCCCTGCCCCTCTTGCAGGGGTTTCTGACGGGCTCTGGAGGACGTGCGGCTGACTTGCCACCTCACGCTGGGACATCACCGTCTCTGCATTGGACCAGTGTGTAGTCACCAGCTAAAAGCCAGTAGGCCTTTGGCTGTTTGGTGTCAGATGGTGCGTTACATCAAGAGTTAATATGTACTTTCTTTGTTCCTGTGGATTTTTTTTTTTACTTATGCAAGTAAATAACACAGTAATTTTTGTCCTTTCTGCTCCAGTAAAGGGGAAATAAAATAATACATTGTGTGCTATTGCATGCTCTGGGTGTCAAGAAACAGAATAAAAAAGTAAGTAAAATAACTGTAAAACTAATTTCAAGTTTCCTCTCAGCTAGAACAGCCATATCTATTTTCCAGTGCTGTTTTAAAGCTAGATTTACTTTACTGCCCTGTGCATATCAGTGTTTTACTGACCTGTCATTTGTCACAGCCATGGCTTGGAGCCAGCTGGGATCACTGGGGCTGCTGGGCGGCTCTGCCCTTGGCTCAGCAGCCTCTGGACGATGTGTCCGCGTTAGTGTCGCCGCTGCCATGGTGAGCAGGGCTTGGGCCTGTCGCTGGAACATGCTCAGCACCACCACGCAGCTCCCAGCCCTTGGTCTCTGAACCGGTGACGGGAGAGGGTTACCCTGGGGATGACCCAGCCCACCAGCAGCGACGACCACCAGCGACATGCACCTTCCCCAGCATCGCGTCACCTGCAGACGTGCACTGGAAAGCACTGGCTCTGCTCCTCCCTCCTCCAGCTGCGTGGAAGCTGCCTGCTGTGGGTCTGCTCGCAAAGCCCCGGGCACGTGCCCGGGTAACACAGCAAACGAGCCGGCTGAGCGCTTACCCTGCAGCGCCGGTTAACGAGCGACGAGAAGCCAGCACCAGCTGAAGACCCCGTGGTACTCATGACCAGTAGTTTAAACGCCTTTCTGGGTAAGAAAGGAAAAACCTTGGAGAAAAAGCCTTGTGAAAAAGGCTGCTTATTCTGGAGCTGAGGCATGCCTTGTGGCTTTTGGTATATAAATATGTATGTCCGTGTCTATACATTCTGTTCCTGTAGGCTGCCTGGGACGACTCTGCAAGTGGCAAGAACCCAGCCGGCAGATTTCGTGCTTCAGTCCCAGCCTGGAGCTTGGTGGCTTTTGACCCCTTCTCCCCTCGCACCCAGGCAGAGCTGCCGGGAGAGTCACAGGCAAAGCGCAGGCACTCGTCAGGGGAAACGCCAAGAGGAAAAACGCAGGGTTTAGCCTTTCCTCCGAAGGACGTGGTGTGACCCGGTGTGACCCAGGGACCTTCCACCATGCAGGCAGCGCAGCAATGCCGACATCTGTGACCTCCCTGCTTCCAGACGCTGTCCCTCCGCGGGAGGGACCACGTTGTGCCGTGTCTGCGCTCCTGCATCCCTCGGGATGGCGGGTGGCTGGAGCTGCGGGAGGGAATGAGGGAAAGCAGGAGAAACAGGGATTTTTCTTCATTTTCAATCCTAGGTGTTTTTTAGGTTGTTCTGTTTCCTTAGCCTTTTGCTGATGGACACATCTAACAATCATAAATTAGATGCTTGTGGAACACAGGAGCAGAGGCACAAAAGCGATTCAGATTTCTCAGTCTGAGAAGTTTAAAGCATCCAGGAAAACCCCCTGAAACAATCCTGCGTGTAAATACTCAGCCACTTGTTACTTTGCTTTTACCTGACCTCTACTGACTCTTCAAGCCCAGTAAATTGGCAGATCTCTAAGATGTCATTTCTCTTCCAGTGCTGCCTTTTGAGTCTGGAAAAATAATTGGGCAGCTTCCCCAGCTGGTTTTCCACGCAGCGGTGACAGCTGCCGAGTGCTGATGGTCTTGGGGATGTTCCGGTTACGCAGCTCGGGAAGCTGAGGATCAGAAGGGTTTTCAGGTCAGGACTACAGCAGGTAGAGTTGAAGGGTGTTAACAGTGGGCAGATCTATCTCCCTGAGTTACAAAAACACTTACGGAAAGTGTGATGTCTCCTTAGCCGTTCTGCACTCACATTTCAATTCAGAGATTCACAGTGGGTGTTTTGATTATTCCACTTCTGCTAATGGGCTTTTATACTGTGTTGTAGTGCTACAATAAGAACATTATACATTATAAAAACGGGGTGGTTCTAACCAGTACTCCTAGAGGGAGAGAACCTCCCTCCAAATCCATTTTTTGAGCTGTGCTTTGTGGACTCGCCTGTATCGGGGTGTCAGCATGTCCCTGGATGATGAATTCAGCGAATCCGTAGCTGGGTCTGTGCTGCACAAGTCTCTCTCCCTTCTCGTTGGACCAAACGCGTTTGAGTGCTCGGCTTGACTTCTCCATTGCTCTTTTCTTGTTTGAGCCAGGCCTGTTCCCAGCGTTCCCAGAGCACTTCAGGCTTTCAGCCTGGGCGGACGAAAAGGAAGTTGTTTCATTCGGCGCTTGCCAGGAGCCGCTGCGCCAGCCGGCGGGTGCCTTCCCTGCGCCGGCACCCGGCCCGTCCTGCGCTCCCTGCAGCCCACGCCCGGCGTGCGAGCTCTGCCTTTCCGCAGCAAACCGCAGCCTTGGCTGAAAAGCTTTGGTGGGACGCGTGTGGAAGGGCCCAGCAGCACTTGTGTTCACAGCCACTGCCTTCTGGTGCTGCACACAGACGGGAAGCTTTTGGTTCGTACAAACTGGTTACTTGGGAAGGTACTATCAAACCAAAGAAAAGACGCATGGCTGCCTAGCGATATTTGTTGAAGTTTGGTATTTTCCAGGCTGCTGGAACGCAGCTGAGAGGTTGGCTGGAGAGGCAGCGCTGCTGCACGAGGGTCCGGACGCGTGTTCTCCATTCATCGCGTCGCTGACTGCGCAGCGGCGGGAGCCCAGCCCCCCCGCTGTCGCTGGGCATCAGGAGCAACTGCTGCACCGACACGGTACGAGCACCGTGTCAGTGCGATCAAACAGTCACAACTGCTCCGCTTAATAAGAGTGTACAGTTTATTTTTCACAAAGTAAATTTGCTGTGATCTAGGTCAGTGCTTGTGACACCGAATTCTCCTTCCAGAGTTGTTTAGTAAGCTTTAAAAGAACCCCACAACATCAGAACGTGCAAGGGTTGTCAAACCTTCAGGTTGTGGAATGTCCCTATCCAGGTTTTGGCACTCAGCTTTCCAGGGGGAAAAAGGTCTGGATTTATTTTTCTAGCTTGAGCTTATTGTCCTTTGCTTTGCAAAGTTGAGAGTAACAAATTCTGCTTTTTTCTTCCCCCTCAAATGTCATTATTTGTGAACGGCATCTTGCAAATAAGAAGGCTGCAAGGATAGCTGTGGTCAATAAGTGTAGGCCAAAGGAGTAACTGGGAATATTGATTTGGAATGAAGGCTTACGATAATAAACCCGCTGTCTGTAAGGAAGGCTAAGTGCACAAGGGGGGCGGGGGGGTCTGTTTCCATTATTCCAGTGGGCTTTTGGAGCTGAGTAAATAAAATTTTCCTTTATTTTGTATTGAATCAGTTTGTGGTAATAAATCACCAAATTTTCTGATACTGTGATGCTCCAGCCTCTAAAAGCAGGACTTTGTATTTCTTTTTCCACCCGAGGTCTTGGTTCAGAGCATCAGTCTGGTGTGCTCATGCGCTGGTGTTTGTCCTCACCCACTTTCAAATTAATTTGATGTGACATGATAAAACTGGGGTGACTAAATATTTTCAGTGCTTAGAAAACTATATTTGATGGTGGTTGGTGTGGAGAGCAAATAGTAAAACTTGCTTTCTCCAGCAAGACTTGCCACTGGTTTGTCAGGTTGTGTTTCTCAGTGCCGTGTCACATTAAGGCACGCTGCGGGCTGGTGCTGAGCTGCGGTTCTCGGCATCACATCAGAGCTTCACGTGGGAGTGCTGCCAGTTATTTTAAACAAAATTCAAGTAGGGTGCAAAGCCTTTGTGGTGACGCAGCTGCGTTTGCTGTGACTGTAACTCGGGTTTAGGTTTCCTCTGCAGCGGCTCCGGCTGTTTCTCCGGCCTCGCGGGACGTGCGACCCTGCCGAGGTGGCTCGTTAGCCAGCGATGTTTGTTGGCAGCAGCCGCGTGCTGGCGGTGGCCGTGCAGCTCCTGGCCAGCGCTGTGCTCCCGCACGGCAAGTGGGTAACGAAGAAGTCAGTTGGTTTCTTGCTCCTGTGAGCAGAGTGTTGAAGCCAAGTTGTGCTGGTATGAAGAACAACCAGGGCCCTTTCCCTCGGAGTTTTTCTTCCCAGGGGTGGTCAGAATCGCATCTCGCCCTTGGGGACAGGTGACTTGTCGCTGGCCGTGCTTCGGGGCAGGGAGCAGCGAGGGGAGCCGAGCCACGGAGTCCCCAAACTGGGGCTCTGGGCACCAGAATCACCCCCTGTCCTGAAATCGCTCATGGCCAATACAGATGAGATCGTTTATTGTTGTTATCATTATGCGTATTTGCTCAATGTTTCTGAGAAGGCTTAGTGGCAGTGAGCTACAGTCTCTTATTTCCAACACATCTCTGTTTTTCTGTGAAAACATAAGGAACCTTATTTGCTAATAAGTGTTATGAATAATTAAAACCAAGCTGCAACTCTCGAACGAAGAGACCATAGCAGAGGTAGCGATGCTTTATCCTTGCTTTCTTCCAGAGTGCCGAAGCTCCACCATCCATCTCACCGCTCTTCTGCACGGAAAGGTTTCAAAGAATTGTGAGCAGAGTTTCAGGAGACCGCAGAGCCAGGGCACGGAGCGCCTCGGTGGCGATTGTGTTTTCACAGCTGATCGATCATTACAGCGGTTTGCACTTTGTGCAAACCAATTAAAATGAGTAAGTGCACTCTGATCTAATATTGAAGTCGTTTTCTGGCACACAATCATTCATCATAAATGCACATAAAACTGGAATTCAATTAATCAGCTCATACAATGAGCCTGTCTCTTGCTATTTTTTCCTAATATATTCTTTCTTTGAATAAAAATGTAATTGTCAGTGCAAAATATCAAACCAGAGCCACATAACAAATAGCTATGGATTTGTAATTAAACCCAATAAAGCCTAAGATGAAGTATAAAAGGCAGAGAGCTAAAATCCAATTAAAACTTATTATGAGAAATACAATGCCAGGGTTTTTTTCCAGGCAGAGAGCAACATACTCTGATTTATAACAAAACACAGTTATTGGTTCTGATAATGAAATCCAAGGTATGATTCAGTGAGTGTGGAGTAAATCGCTAACGGCAAGAAGAGACAGTGACAGATGAGGAAGGCCCAGGAACAGCCCCATCATCTCCTCTTGTAATCAGAAGGCAGGTTACAGTTATTCCCTTCCTGTCTATGGGATGCACTTGACCCTGAAGAAACAAGTTATTAATTCTTGTTACCCAGGATGGCGTCTGATATTACTGGCATTTATTTTTAGGAGAGGAGAGAGATTCATTTTAGCAGAGCTTTGGCTATTAGTGCGAGACACCGAGCGTGGTGAGCACGCGCGGTGGCTCGGACGTCGCTCGTACGGAGAGGGCGAGGGAGGAACTGCCGAGCCGGGTCTGCAGAAGCTGCAGAAGGACGGAGGAGACGGTGACTCCTCGCAGTCTGTGCCGCGTTTCCAAGCTGCAGCGGAGCCCTCGCTGCGCGCCGCAGCTCTGCTGCCCGGGCCCCCGGCTTGGGACGCAGGGAGCCGTGCGGATGCTCCGGCGTGGCGATGCCGAGCGCTGCCGCCTCCTCTGTGCTCGGTGCCCGGCGAGGGAGGAGCGGTGCTGGGGGGCTGCCTGGGGGCCCCAGTGCTCTCCCGAAACTCAGCGCTCGGTTTCCCTGTGGGGCACAGACGGCCGTTTGCAGCGGAGGGCAAGGCAGGAGCGCCTGGGCTGAGCCCTGCTCCCTTCAGAGCAGCCGAATCGTGATGCTCCAACCGCCTTCCCGGTGCAAGTGCTGCGGCTGGGGATTTTACCTGGTCTTGTCCCAGCTGCTCCAGTTCCTAGCACAATAACTATTCGCCCGACCAGAAAGAGGGAGGGAAACCGTGTCCTGGGAGTTATTGCTGAGCAGAGAGGGGAAAGCCCTGTGGTTTGGGTGGTACCTCCAAGAACATTGTATGTTTTTGAAAAGGACCTGAAGCCTCCGCCCATCGCTGTGTCTCTCCTCACCCGGTGGGCTGACGCTCTGGTGTTTAACCTGCGGTTGGTATTCATCTTCTCCTGAGCCCAGGAGGTATTTCGAAGGGCACACTCGTTGGAGTGGGTCACCAGCGGGGACAAGTGAGCAGCAGGTCCGCACGCGCCCGGTTCCTGGGGCCAGCCCACCCCTCTGACGATGCCTGGCGGGCTCCCTGGGTCGAGGCCATCTACACGTGGGGGTCCATCCTGGGTGCTGTTCACCTCTTGAGGTTATTTACAGGGGTCTGACCTTCCAGCCCTCGCTCCCAGCACGCTTTATCCCCCCGGCGCGCGTCCGGCCGGGGAAATCGGTGCCGAGGAGGGAGCGGCACCGTCCGCCAAGGGAGAACCTTAAACCGCGGTGGGCAGCTGCAGTCTGCAGGGGATGGAGGTGGCTGCTGTTTCTGGGAGAGAAGGAAAATAACAAAGCTGCAGCCTTGTTTGCGATTAAGTTCATGTGCTAGTCTGACTGCTTCTAACCGTTATTTCTCAAACAGAAATGGCTTACAAATAGAAATGGGTTTGGTTTTTTTTTTTTCCTTTCACTTTGTTCCCAGTCACAAAGCTCCTTAGACATGGAAAATAAATATTTGAAGTTAACCTAGACTGAAAACAACTGGACTTTGTGCTTAAATGGAGAAAAAAAAAAAATTAGATTTCTCTCCCCAGATTTCTCATTGTTACAAAATAACTGTAATTATTTCTTTTTGTTGTTGTTGTTGTTGCCGACTGCTTCTTTTGTGTAACATGTAATTCTCTTAACTAGCAGAAAGAAGCAAATATGTCTGGCGTCTCATTTCAACCTGACCCTAATCTTTTTTTAAAATTTGATTTATAGGTAGGACTTCCTGGTGCCTATTTTGTGTCTTTGTAGCAGAAATGGCCTATTGCATAATGCCCAGCTGCTTTGTTTATCTTTTATTTTTGCTAATGGCTGTCACTGGTTTTGCAGCTCTGTGGTTCTTCACCTTAACGTAAACCTGGCATCGATCAGCCCAGGCAAAGCTGAGAACGGGAGAACAAGAGGGAGCAGAGGATGGGTGCAGCCCGGGTGAAGGTCTTCTCTCTTTATTTTCGCCCCCTGCCATATTGCTGCCACGTCTGCGCATCCTCCATTTTCATGGTTTTGTGTCCTACCTCCCGTGACAACCAATGTCCCAGCCACCAAGAGATTCATCCGAAGCCCCGACCACCGGCCGGCACCGGCTGCCAGCCCAGTCTGCGGCGTGGAGGGAGCCCGCGGGACCTGCAGCTGCTGAAGCTTTGATGCTCTCCGACCGCGTGCAACCTGCTCCTGGTTTTCCTCCAGGGGCTGGATGTGGGTGGAGTGTCCCAGTGGTCGTGCAGGCTGTGTCTGGCAGAATTTTAACCCAGAAATGCCTGTTGCAAAACCTGGGGAAAGCTGGCTTGTTCTACAGAAGTCACTCTTATTTTTAATAAACTTATATTCAGAAATGTCCAAAATGCGGTGAGTGAAGTTCTCCAGGCAAGCGAGTAAGAGCACAGAACGTGACGTTTCTGTCCACCTGGCCTCTTTCGATTGCTCTGTAAGCGTCTGGGAAGTTTGGGGCGGTGGGAATTGGGAAGGATGAACCAGGAAGGCAAACTTCAGCCTTCTGCATTCTTCTCTCAGCTGTTTTTGCCTGAAAACATCAGATGAACTCCAGCAAACAGTTTCTTTTTCCTTTTAAGCGAGGGGTGAGCCCCCTCCATTTCGCTCCCACTGCAGCCTGCGCCGGGAGCTGCTCTGTGCCTCTCGGGGGGGCTGGGTGGAGGCTCGCCGTCGCAGCTCGGGTGTGCTGCTCTCGGGGTGCCCTTGCCGCGTGTCGGACGGGAGGTACTGCTGCCCTTGACCTTGCAGGCTGCCCTCGGGGTCCGGAGCGGCCGACACCTCCCGGACCTCACCCCTCGGGGCTCCCCGGGCCACGGAGGGCAGAAACCCCTCGGTCTGTGCGCTTCATGGAGAAGTTGTGTAAAGGGAAAAGGTGTTTATGGGTTAAATACTGAGTTCTTCTGCAGCCAAAATTGGAGCTGTGTTTTCAAAACAGCTCTTCGGTGCGTGTAAGTGCCTGAAGTGTGGATTTGAGCTCTTTGGGAAAGGCAGCCACTCACGGTGTGACCTTCAAGCAAGCCTGAAAGAATTAACAGTCACGGATGCCGCGGACAACTCCAGCTGGTCCCAGGTATAAGTAGTAAGCTCTTAGGAAAACCTTGATTAAAATTCAGATGTAGTATAATCTCTCTTTTTTTTTCAGCTGTTATTAGCAAAACCAACTGTACTGCAGCAACAGGGAAGTGAGGTGACTCGTCTGGCAGCCGGAGAGGCAGCGACGAAAGGCACCTGAAAACAGAGTGGGAGCAAGATCCCGGTTTGCGTGGCGGAGTTTGGGATGGAGATAATGCACTCTCCTTGGGTGACTCCATATGTTTTGTATTGAAAAAAAAAATACTGATTACTCAGCCTAGTGACTGTCAAAGATAGTTATTTAACATAAACTAAACAGTAAATAGCAAGTATTAAAGTTGTCTGGTGTAAACACAACAGCAAACATTAGTAAACTTTGGGTAGAGACTGAATCACAGCATTCAGTGATTTGCACATTACAGCCCTGTCCACCCCTTCGCTGTCCTCTGCCACGTACTAATTCACTCGCTGCACAACTGCTGTCTCCAAAGTCGGACCCTCGTTCAGTAGCTTTAACTGGGGACCATTTCCCGGTAGCTGGTGACACTCCTGTGGAGGTACTTCTGACGTGCAATTCACCCTTGCTTTGCAGGCTCTTCTCTAACAATTAACAGCATTAACAACGCTCTTAATATTATGTCAGCTGCACAGTCATTATTCAGGTTCGGTGCCAGGGCTGTAATTGAAACCATCTGTTTGAAGCTTTCTTTTCTGCTCCAGCTTGCTGGTGGAGCTCCCGTCTCCTGCTCCTGTGTACCAAGCAGAGCCCCGAGGTAGGAAGACGCGGTGCTGGAGGTGGCCACATCCCTGTGCTGCTTCAGCCGTGAAAGAAGCTGCACGACTGACGACAGAGTAGAGTCTTTATTCATCTCTTATTGACCATAATGACGGCATGCGGTTTCTGTAGAGAGGAGCTGGCTGGTCTCTCGGGCACGGTGCCGGGGTTCCTTCCCTGGTTTCCCAGACTCTCCAGCTGCTGGGAGCAGCACGGGGTGCTGTGACGGCTCGCGCTGTCGGGGGGCCCCGGGGAATCGCCCCGCCGTGCCCGAGCAGCGATGCCCAGGGCCGGACCCAGCATCACCCGCGTGCTCCGGCTTCCCCGGAGGGAAGGGCGTGTGTAAGCGCTTCAGGTTTTAATGTTGCGAGCTTTGGTGTTTTAAACTGCGACCACTGGGGCAAAGCAGCTTTGTTTACTGCTGCAGCCTGGAGTAAAGCCACCAGCCCGACTGAGGTCTCCGCAGTCCCTGCAGGGCAAGTTATTTTGCTGTCGCCTGTTTATCCTGGTTGATAGAACACCACTGTCCGTTCCAGTGCCTGGAAACAAAACCACCTAACTGCCACGAAATGAGGCTGGGCAAAAACAGACTCTGCGGTGGACTGTCATCATCCTCTGCAGCTTCTGATGTGCAGAAAGATTCCTGCCCTGTGCTGGGTTTGGTAGCATCCTCTGACCTCTCTGATGGTTACACTGGCTCAGGCATTCCGCTGGACAAATGGGTGGAAACTGCAACTGAGGACTTAAT
>Ga0181612_113285_pt1 | contig 29473 bp, 21 predicted proteins | sample HoacroProtozoa21_FD_119630 | JGI IMG/M metagenome (GOLD analysis project Ga0181612, IMG submission 119630) | Hoatzin crop microbial communities from Cojedes, Venezuel. Combined Assembly of Gp0051906, Gp0051904, Gp0051908 | reverse complement strand
TATGAGTATGAATTGATTAAGGCAAAACTTCGATACACATTCCTTACTGCATGTATTATGGTGTATTTAAGGAAACGTTAACAATAGTTGCCCTTTGTAAAGGGGAAAATTTAGGATATTATTTTGTTTCCACAAGTTATTAAAATAATTCCAGTGTCATCTCAAGAACATGATTCAGAAGGTTCATGATTAAAAAACACACTTCATTGAGTCAAGACGGAGTGACTTCCCATGGAGTTGGGCCACTGTAGCATCTCTGAAATTCATTCCCTGAGGATTTCATGTTATTCTTGATTTATGGTGACGTCACTGAGGACAGGGTGAGAAGAATCGGACTTTTCATTTGGCAAGATATTAGACATTGTTATTCCTGCTGTCTGGCAGACCTTACCATCTGAAAACTCGTGGTGTGAAGAAGCTGCTTCCGTTTTCAAGTAAACAAAGTTGCTCTTACAAAGGGCTTCCCTTGTTTCGATCTTACCTCGGTGGGGCAGTGAACTTGACTGATGCCTTTGGATGTTGCGTTCCACCATGGTAATTGAGATGTGTCTGTAGTGAAGACTGTTAAGTAAGCATTAATATGTTTTCAGTAAGCTCAAACTAGTTATTAATCATGAACTCTCTTCCTGTTTTTTTTGAATTTTAATGATAAGCATCAGCTTATTGCAGACTCCACATACGGAGTTCCAACAACTGTCTGTTAGTTGCAGATGACATACCGTTTTAGTGTCTGATCGTATCTCATTTTCAAGTAATTTAAGTCACGGAATCAAGTTTTATTTTTGTGTACATGTTTAACATCACAAGACCCCCCAGTTCTTGGTTAAGCTTAGTTTTCAGTATTTCCAGCAGTGAAATTTCTCTTTCTTCTGACATGGTTACAGAGGGTTTTAGTTCTTTCAGATGTTTTCCTTCTAATTTGCTCTAAATGTTCCTTGTCTAAATTTCTTCCCTTTACTTGTCACTATGGACTTTTGAATAATCAAATGGTATTATCTAATTTTTCTCTTCTTGTTGTTTATGCTTGTCCAATATCTGCAGACATCGTCAAGTCTTAATGTTATACTGAAAAAAAACCCCATTCTGTAGCTGACATTTCCTTTTCTTCCTCTGCTTGCTATTCTTGCTGCCATACACATTTTGGAACAAGCGTTTTCCTTTAGCTGAGTTCCCTGTAGTAAAGATTCAATAATTTAGTAGTCAGATTCTTGAAGTTATAGTATTTAAACAAGTGAATAGGATGTCTCCATTTGCTGAATAAGTTGATGGGAATTAGTTTTAATAACTCCCTATAGCTTCTCTTGACTTCATAGAAGTAGGAGAGTGTGAACTGTTGTTCACGTCATCAGGGTAGTGAGATACATTCCTCAGTTATTAGACAACAAAATGTGATGAATTGTCTAGCAAAGTGTAGGTCTAAGAAAGGAAAATGCATGGTCTCCCTTCAAGGGTTAGAGAAGGTATCAATAAGACTTTCAGGCATTGTAGAGATAGAGGAATACTACCCAGGGCTGATGGGACACGATGGGACAGACAGACAGACAAGAGATGGCAGAAGAAGTAATTCTGGAAGAGATTTTGAAGTCAATACTGATTGATTAACTCAAAATAACGACTGTTATCCAATTAGCTGAATACTGTGTAGCCAGGTATTTATACACCTACCTATATATCTACTTCGATATACGAACTGCCTAGTCTGTGTAGCTGTATATGTACTAGAAGGTTCTAGTCTTGTGTCAGTGATGGTTGTTTAGATACGTGCAGGGTTAGCAGCTGGGACCGTTTTCAGCCAGTGGCAAAAAAATTGAAGATTTCGACTGCAACTGAGACACTGAATTTAGTGCCTGAAATGCAGGCACTTCTGCGTGCATCCACATCTCTTTGTCAACTGTTGGACATTTAGGCTTTGGTATGTATTGTTCTGAGATACATCTTAGGGTGCTTAATAATGTAAAACTCTGCAGTAGTTGATACATCAAATCCATGTAATTTGTCGTAGACAGGAGGAAGTACCCAGATTTGGGCACTGATGGGTGCTCCCAGGTCCTACAGTTTACACATAATGTACATAGATGAACGTATACCTTACGGTTTCCAGTGTCTTCTGGAGAGGACTGCTTGATATTGGGAACTGTGGGCCCTGTTGCGTTCTCCATTAATTGTGGATCGAAGACTGATCATATAGATTCAATAGGTTCATTTTAAAAGGCAGCATGATTCACAGTTGTCTCTTGGATTTTCATATTAGAGAAAGAGGTATTTTACTCATCGCTTCTCGGGTTTTGCGATAGTGTGGTTGCATCCTGAAGTGATCAGAGTAACACGGAGTAGCTCAGTGCAGGTGAGAACAGGGAGCTCATGGTTTGTCCTTGCAGCTCTGAAGTTAGCGCAAGGACGAGTGCTATCCTGGAGTAAATCGGACTCTCAAAATATCTAGAGTCTACTTTTTCAACTGTTCTTTCTGTGAGGATGTAAAATAATCTGTATGCTTTATGTAAATTGGCACTTGAATTTGTTAGTGCTTTTCTGTAATGGGATTAGTGCAACTTCTTTGTAAGTTTACACCGCCCCTGTGTTAGGGCGAAGCTGTATTTGCCAATGTTGATGTAGACCTTGCTTGATTATAGAGCGTGTGGACTGCACTAACTGGTGTCTGCGGTACCACTTCAGTCCGCATTTCTGGCTTCCTCTTCACGTTTGGGACAACTCCCTTCGCGGCTGAGAGCAGAGTCAGTCAGGACGGTGGTGAACGCTCCCGACGAGTTGTAAGTCGTAAGTCCCAAGTGATCCCTTTCTCCTGACAGACCGAATGACTGGCCGGGGTACTTCTCCAAGCACGTCCCAGTACACGCAGTGTGGTTTGGTCTTGCCCAGCCTGGGTGATCTGCTGTGGAGCTTGGTGGGGCCGTCACCTACGCACGGCGACTGGAGGGGAGCAGCCCTGGAGCCGTGACGGTCTGAAGTGCAGGCAGGTTGTTTAGAAGAGGCGACACAAGCTTTTTAAAACCACCGTTGAGTGACTACTGACGTACCAAACAGCACAAGGCGATTCGAGTCTCCAGGAATTACTTCTTGCAGAATGCTGGTGTTTTCTTCCAAGTTTAGCCACTGAAGGTCTTGCCAAAAGAAATTTGGAAAATAACCCTAATTTTTGTAATTTCTGTAGTATAGTTGCTGTAGGTTTTGAATGCTTGTTTGTATTGTAACTTAAACATGGTTTTTCTAAGCTTTAAAGAAAAAACTAACACAGCTACAGCTTGCAGTTTGACTTTATATCTCTCATGCTTGCACTAAAAGTTAAAAACTATGTTCAGAGTGACATGTGAAACCTATGTAAACTTGCTTTCATTAATCCAAGCAGGTAACTATATTAACTACGAACTCTGACTGGAATTAAGATTGCCTTTTCTAGTTAAATAGACTTTGATGGAAGTTACCTGATGAGCAGATAAACATACAAATAGCAATATAAATTCCAGTGCTTTTTCAGGTAACACTGGTAGAATGTGCTGGTCAGTTGACATAACTCAATGCTGTAAGTTGTTCCCTTTTTCATTAATCTAAGGCAATAAGCACGCAAGATTATTTGATTCTTAAATTAACGTCCCTTTACTAAGTTCACTGATGGTATTGGGAAGGAACAACGTCCACAAAACAACAATCTGTCACATCATCTCTCTCTGATACAATGTATCTTAACATAAAATAGACATAATTTTGCAATCTACTTGTTGATACCTATTTCCCCTGTTGCAGTCATCCTTTGGGCAATTTCTTTCTCCCGGATTTTGTTGTTTCTGATTTGGCAGCAGACATCTCTTTCCTTTCAGACTCTGCTTCTGCCTCATTTGTTCAGCAGCAGCCATGGCAAACAAAACGGAGAGAGAGGAGCTAGCTTTAGCTTTTGAGACTTTGAAAAAGGCACTATCCTTATCTTAGTTTCTCTGGGACATCTATTGCAATGATAAGCTTATTCTCATGCTCATCAGAAAGAAACCTGTAGTTTCCCAATTTTCTGTCATCTAAGGGACCAGATCTCGATAGTTTTATCTGTCTTTGTAGTCAGCGTCTTATGGCACCAAGCTGAATTACTTCAACATGTTGCGTTACTGATTTTCCAAAGTTGTTTTTTTGTTTGTTTTTTTAGTTTTGGTGGGTTTTTTTTTTAGTGATTCGCAGTGCTTGTCCTTCTGGTATTTGAATTGCTGGAAGTTTTCTGGATGTTCTTGGGCTCAGTACTGCAAAATTGATTTTCTTTGTCACCACCTGTCTGTCAGGTGTCTAATAATTGACATATTTAGGAGGACACTTGCTTGTAGTATGAAAATATCTCTGAGAATTAATATGCTGCGTATTCCAAATGCATTCCTGCCAAACAGCTGACAGAAATGTACTGTGTATTCTTACAGCACTGAGGAGTCATGAGCCCAGATATTATCCAGTCCAAGTGTATCTAGTAGTTGATTTGTCCTCTGTGATTTTATGGGACCCTTGCCTGGTTTTAGATTTGTAACAGTGAATTAGCTGGTTCTGTGTGTGCTGAGCAATTATATCTTGGTCACATTCTGCTTGGATGGTGGGTTAAAAATGCAGGGTGGGAATCAGCTTGCTGATACAGACATCCAGGTTCAGATGTCAGCAAGTAGTTGTCTGTGTGTGGGTTAAGTCTGGTCCCTAGGTTCCCATTACATGTTGGCTGAACATCTTCCAAGCTCCTCTGATTTCTTTTGAATCTCCTTAGTATATTTTTATATATGTTTCTCCATGTGCAAATACCTTCACAGAATCATAGAATCGTTAAGGTTGGAAAAGACCTCTAAGATTATCAAGTCCAGCTGTCAACCCAACACCACCATGCCTACTAAACCATGCCCTGAATGCCATATCCACACGTTTTTTGAACACCTCCAGGGATGGGGACTCCACCACCTCCCTGGGCAGCCTGTTCACCGACACGCCCAGTCCGAGTCTAATACTTAAACACATTTCCTAAATTAGGAATTGCCAAATCCAGTAGCCTCAAGCTCAGTCATTCAGTGCTGGAGAGCCTTGATCTTCACATGCAGAGACACAGAGGGAAAAGGGTCTCTCGAGCAAGCTCCAGGCCCCACAGTCTTCCCAGCAGCTAGTGTGGACCTCCTGGTCCCTCCAGTAGCCAACTCGCAGACCCTCTGGTCTCTCCAGCATCCAGACCAGATTTATGGCCGCTTTGACACGTGGATCCCAAACCTCTGATCCTACTCATGGGCTACACTCCGGCACACGCTGTGGGGACCCACACAGGTCTCTCCCGTTGCTGGCACTGCAGGCACGTGGACCCCTGTGACCCATCGTCCTGGTCCAGTTTCAGGCAGGAGCAGATAAATACCTCTGTGCTGAGGACAGGAGAAGTATCTACTTGCCTTGTGTGACATCTTAAGATGCGTAAAAACCCCTCAAGTCTGGAGGTCCCATCTCTGCCGCTGCAAATCCTGCATGTAGAAACAGGAGAGGAAAATTGTTAGGGATTTCTAGAAAAGAAAAAAAAAAAGCGTATTTCCCACCAGCCTACCTCACTGCTTTTATACTTTTCCTAGGCTAGATTCATCAAATTTATTCTAGGTGGTAGATTCCACATGAGTTGGGGCAGCTTTGTTATGGTATGAACTCAACAGAAGCCCGGGCAAGGGAAACTATTTATTCTAGCTTAGTGCACTCCCAGCCGCCCCGCTTATGCTTCCTTTCTGGCCAGGATGGCTTGTCAAGGCTGCAGAGGACGAGAGGCTGGAGCAGCTTGCTGCCTCCACAGTCTGCTCTCCTGGTGGTCTGGCCACCTGGAGAGCTCTGCAGCAGGGGGGGGTTTGAAGCAAGCCTGTGCTCTGCCTGGCCCAACACCTTCCGCAGGCGTTTAAAACCTCAAGGAAAGGAGCAAGGAAAGCTCTTTATCTATTTCTGTAGCTGCCCGAGATTTTGAGGTCCTGACAAATGTAGGTCCCCGCACTGTGAGAAGCTGTCGTGGCTTGGCACGTGCCAAGTATGTGCGTGTGTGTTTACACGTAGTGTGCCATGGTACTCCATGTAGGCATTTAGTGGCTTGGACATTTACCCCTTTTGATGGGCCTGGAAACATCGTTACAGGAACTTAAATAAATTAGAAATAGAAGCTAAAAGTAAACAATAAAAAAGCTGCAGCAGTCTTTTCTTTCTCCGTGCTACTATTTTCAACCTCCTGTGAAAATCCGGGTAAGTTGATCACCTCCTTGTAAAAATGTTTCCTTAAAACAGACAAACCTTTGAAATTGGAGCTTCTGAGAAGGGTTTGTTATTGTATGGCGTGTCTGAAGGGTAGATGCTTCCATTATCAGGACAGTCTTCCGTATGGTTTTACTGTTTCTGTGCACTGCTAATGATATATTTTAATATATTTCCTCTTCAGTATTTACCTGTGGGGAAACAGCTCTTTTCTGTTTTCAACAGAATTTTTATGTGTTTCACAGAAAGACTTGTTTATACTTCCAGCGAATGGAAGGTTCTTTAAAAGACTCTCTAATGAACCGTTAAAAGGAAAGCACACGTGAAATGAAATTTGTAAGGTATATTAAAACACCCAGTTCAGTTTCAGTTCCCAGAAGCAAGGGCACCAAATTTTGGTTTCCTTTTTTTTTTTTAGGGTTTTCTTTTGGTTCTTAACCTACCTCGTATTCTGCAACTTGGCAAAAATCCGAGCCCCTTGACTCCTCGTTTAGTGTTTATTCTGCTGTGGAGAAATGCAATGGCAAAAGTGAAGAAGAAAATGGGAGATTTTACTATTTTAACTGCTTGTGCATTTGTAACTATTACCTCTCCTTGCACAAGGGGGTAAAAAAAGTTTGTGTTTGCTATCTTAAAGAATATTACCCTAAAAGCACGTTAAAATCTAGAGCCGATGTCAAGAAACATATCGAAAGCTGTACAAATAAAATTAACCAGTGTCCAAGCTTTAGGTTTGATTTAGTGTCTGACAAATCCCGTATCCATTGCGAAGAAGAAGGAAGCGGCCGTGGGTAGGTGTGGTGGTTCTGACTTTTTGCTGACACCACCGTGCCAGTATCTGCTTTTCTGTGTGTGGGAAAGAAGTTGGCAGAAGTTACGTGGGAAAACAGTGAAGGGAACTGAGGTAGAAATAGCTTCTGAAGGTAGAAAGAGTGTAAGTGAGGGAGGACGAAAGCAGGCGCGCCTGGAACTGGATTTTCTGCGTGATCGAGTGGTGCAGTTGGTTTTGCATCCCTCTCCTCCGTGTGTCAGCACCACCCCTGCCGTATCCTTCTGCCTCAGAATGGAGCGAAAAGATTTGATGTCTGTCTCCTCCCGGATCAACCTGCTGCATCTCGCTGGCACCACTTCTGCTGCTTGGGCCTTTTCGGGAGCTGACGGTTCCTTCCGAGAGGAGTTTCGAGGCGCAGGGAGGGCAGCTCCACGTAGAGGCAGCAGCCTTCCTCGAAAACAGGGGGTTTCTTCCTTGCACTTTGTTGTCTTCAGAAAAGAAAACCAAAAACCTCTCATCTGTATGTGTGGAATGCTTGGTAATAACACCGTGAACAAAATAAGTTTCTGTTCAAGATGATAATGCTGGCAACCAGGTGTTTACTAGTCTCTTACGTGGTTGTTTTATTTTGCATTTGAAGTCTTAGAAAGAAAGAAAAATCACTTTTAACTATTAAAAGGCCAGTAAGTAAGAATGAACAATGTATTATGGTTGTGGTAATTGAATTCTGTTTGGATTTATATATCTTGTGTGATTAGAAAAAAACGTAAATTTTCCTGTTAATTTACATGGGCACCTTAAAAAAAAAAAACAGTGAATTTTTTTCCTGTGTGAGCACTTGTTTTGAGTCTGTGATGTTTTAAATATTATTTTACATTGCAGTGTAATATGGTAATAAAAGTTTCTATTTTTATATGTATTTCCTATATAATACCCAGGTATTTGCAATTTATTAAATATTTAATAGAATCTGGATTGTTTGCTGTGCTTACAGTCCTAGGAAGTGTCTGACGTTGTAATTTGCGGACATGTGCACTCCTGCGTAATAGAGGAAAAATTCTTTGCGTTGTCCTCACTTGAGAGATGTTGTACGAGCATTATGAAACATGACCATCTCCGTATGATGCTGGTAGTCTCAACAAGAGAGCCAAATGACAGGGAACAAGTACAGCGTGCAATTTCCTCGTGCTGTGACTGGTACAGGACAGTGCCTTACGCTCAGGTGTTACCCAAGTAGTTCTTGTTGTGCTCTTACACATATGAAGCTGAAATTTAATATCATTGGAATTTCACATGCTGTGTGAAGAATACTGAATATAATTTCATTGCTAGATAAAGGAAAAAAAGTGTACGATGTAACTCTTTAGTTGTTTGTAGATAAAATGGTGTTTTATTGTATTGCAGGATAGAAGAATGCTTTTGTAAGGAAATCATTGATATATTCAGTCACCTATGAAGATTTGAATCTTGCTTATAAGTAAAATTTCACTATTTTTATAAGAAACTGCAGTATTATTTCTGGCCCGTGCTGTTTAATTTACGATGAATATGTTTTACATACGAGTTTTCTTATTTTAAAAACTCTGGTTTAAGAGGAGAGAGAACATTTTTTTACAAATGCCTGGAGGAATTATTTGAAAGCCTAGCAAGCTGTCTTTCACTCAACTGATGCAAGACTGGAATAGTGTTTTTTTAATTTTTGATGTGCATGTAATGATATTTTCAGTGAGCCAGAGTTGGGCCCCATTGAGACCATTTTGAGACCAATTTGAGACCAATTAACAGCTTTAAATAATAATAATAATTTAGCCAAAAGTCAGATACAGAGGGACCAAAAGTAGATCAGCCAGTAAACCTTTGGAATGGTTAATTACTTTGAATTCATGAATTCTTTTGCTTTCACGAGACTTCCGTTGTTGGAGAACTTTAGTTCAGAAATACCGTGCCTGCCTTAGGATGCTGAAGTGCAAATTCCAGGTACCAGACCTGAGCTGGTTTGTTCTGGTGGAGAGGTTCAGCTTTCTGAAAGCCGTGATGTGCAGGTGTCCAAGCAGCTGTAGACCTTAGCTTTCCACGAGGCTTGCCTGACGTATCGGTGATGTAGGACATCAGCTGAGCAAATTTCTTGAAGTAATTTATCCATGACTCTGGCTAATTTTTGTTTGCTGCAGTTCTGGGAAACCAAGAGGTTTTGCTGTCACAGAGGGAGAGGTGTGGATAGATGAGGCAATTGATGTGGCAAGACCAGTATCCTCTTTTTCAAGAGCTCTCTTAGCACTTCTTTGTCCCATCACAGTCGTGTTTCTCTGGTCCTTCATGCATAAGTAGCAGGACAAAATTTTATCTATACCATGAGAATACTGGAGCCAGTTCTTGATTCTGTTCGTCATTACATGGAAAGAAGGTGCCTGTCTTTTTTGTGTAAGTAAAAGAATTGAGATAAGAGAAAGTGAAGGATTTTGATATTCCTGAATCCTCTATCGCTTCTACAAATGGCTGAGTAAATAGGCAAAACCAGCTGTACTTATTTATAGCATCCTTCTTGACCAGGTAGTATTGTTGGTACGTTAAGAAATTGTTTCGAAGTTGTGTACAGCACAACGAAATTTGTGAAGGGTTTTGACATATATCTATAAGAAGAAGCCACGGCTAGAATCCGTGAATTCCCTGTTTCTGCTATGTGGGACTGAACTGAAAATGTAGCTTTCAGAAGCAAAGAACAGACAGCAGTCAGCTAAACCAAAGAGCATCTTTTTGTGCCTTGTGTGATGGAGGGAAACCGCACAGCGTAAGAGACCACTTCCTTTCTCTGGACTGCACTTCAGGCACCCAGCTGAAGGCAGGGCTTGGGGATGGCTTAAGCTCTGACTCACTGAGCTGGACTGAGCAGGGGTGGAGTTTGGTTGCAACCTGCAGTCATTTTGGGCAGTGAAAGACCTTCACTGGGTCTGCAAAGGCCTCTCTAAAAGAGCGCAGCTACCAAAAAGTAGTAAATCTGTCCGCCACGCTTAGATCTCTTCAATGTTTCAGATGAAGCACCCCTGTACTCTGCCTGGGTCTGGGGCTGAAGCCCACCACCCCAGTGTCAGATGAGAAGTTTCATAGGGCTTGTGGGGCACCGTATGCGAAGCGCTCGGGCTCTGTGGTGGGTGAGAGGTGCCACAAACTGAGGGTCTAGCATCCAGATTTTCTGCAGCACCTTCAATCTTTTAAGAGGCAGGTGATGGCCACTGCCCATTGCAGATCAAAGGAGCAAGCCCAGCTTTAGCTGAGTGACGAGCAGTTGAGGCAGGGGTAGAGAACAGCGTCTGGGATTTCTCAGAGAAGGTGAAGCCTTGCAAAAAGCCCGTCGTCACAATTTCTCAGTTAATGGCGCCTGTTGGAGTGCCTTTGCCTTTTGTTTGCATTATATGAACACTATTATCTCTTTATAACCTCCTGTCATTTAATCTTGCAGTGTAGACTTTAAGAGCCTCTTATGTATTATTATGGATAAAAAAGTTTACCTTGCATTCTTAGTAATTCCTTCCATATCTTAGCACTAGCATTTAGGTTGGAGATAAAAAAACCTGTTAGCATTTTACATTTTAAAATAGTTCTTTTGTAGTTTTGTAAGTGAGGGAGACTGCAAATACAGAATTACTCCTGGTAGTGCACATGCTACAGCTTTGCCTACTCTTTTTTCAAATGTTCCTGCAAACTGGATTCTCCTCTGTTTCCTCAGTTTTTCCGTTTTTCTCACCATGTGTTTCGGTATACATTCTTGCAGCTCTTTTATTCCTTTGACCAGATTACCTTTCACCGCACCGAGTGATCCATTTCTGTACATACAAGTGTATTAAGCTTATTGTATTATTCATAATTTTTTCTTTTTATTTTTCTGGAGACCACTTATGTTTCCGTTTAACTCATTTTCATAAGCTTGCAATAAACCTCTTTCTTTCAGGTTTTCCTTAGGAGATGCTCGCAGACCACTCCATGAAACTGCCATTCTGGTGGAAGACATCGTCCACACGCAGCTGATAAATTTGGTAAGAACAGAACTGATAAAATAGTCTTCACTCCAGAACTCCTTGAAACAGCGTGACATTTCCGTGAGCAAATGACTCATGACAGGTTGTTCTGTTTTTAGAAACAAATAAAACACAGAAGCTGAGGGCAATGTTCTGGCCTCAGTGGTCTGCAGAAGCTACTGTTAGGCTGGCGGATAGAGACCGTGCACTTTGCTTGTGGTTGTGTACTGGGTTGGTGTGATATCTGCCACCCCACCTGGCCTTGGGAACAAAGCCGATGTATTTTTTTGGTAAAAACTTCAAGCTGTTGAAAGGAAAAAAATGGCTAGTCGTCTGAAGACCCCATTGCCAATTTCCTTCTGTTCCAGTATTTGTGTTACTGTGTTGTTTGCTTAGTATTTATGTTCTCATATTCTTACTATTTGATGTTTTGATTGCAGTCAAAAAATAATGCAGAAATATTGAATATTTTTCTGTATCGAAAGCCAGTGAAAGTGTTGTATAAATGAGGCTATTTCGAGTCTCATCTATCAGAAGCAGTTCTAAATTTGAACCTCTCCACAGTTTTTAATTAAAGTTCAGAAGCACCTCTGAAGAAAGCAAGGACGGTATTTTACACCATGGCACGAATCTGCCTGCTGACATTTTGTACATAAAGATATATTTTGGTATGTCACCTGTAGCTTGGGAAGCATAACAAATGGGTTTTTTATTATTATAGTGATTCTTCATGTGAAATTACCAGCATGTCTGGGTATGCACATTATATGGAACTAATGTATATAAATAATACTAGTACATATTATAACTAATATTTGCATATGATGAGTCCCTGGATCAGCTAGAACTTTGAGCTGCAAATTTCCGGGGCTTTTCTCTATAATGAGCCCTTTCAGCAATTAGAAGAGTTCTGAAGTTTCAAGCTAGGTTCTGTCAGTATGTGAACTAGAATGAAAAGCTGTTGTAAACTGACCAAATTCAGAATGGGGCAGACCACGTAGTATAAATATATATGTGTGTATGTATATATATAATATATACTTATATTTTTATATACTTTTATACAATGTTTGTATTTTTTATATATAATATTTGTAATAAAAATACAATATAAATAAACCTCGCCCTGCCCACTGTTTGCCTGCAGGCAGGTGCTTTCCTTCAGCTTCGCACTTAATCCAGCCTCCGGTCGGTGGCTTCCTGGATCGCAGCAAACGCTTTGGGGTCCCTTCCAGCTCCGAGTAGTTTCTTTCTGCTCCTACCTCCGAAGCCCTGGCTCTGCAGTCTCCCGGAGTTTGTGCTGGGGCTTCTTTGCTTTTTGTGCTCCCCTGGGCCTGTCCCAAGCGTGCCCGGTGGCTCCTGGGGAGGGAACAGCCTCTGCCCCTTCTCCGCAGGCTGCCCGCTGGTTAAACACGCTGCTCCCGGAATGTATTTGTGATTCTTCTTCTAGCTCTAACTACTACAAAATAACATTTTCTTTTTGTTAACGACCCCCTGCAATTGATGCAAAACCGATGGCTGCGGCTTCGCTCTCCCTTGAGCAGCAAAGTGGTGAAGTGTCTGTGCTTCTACATCCCAGCGAGGCTTCGCCGAGCCGAGCTTTCCATCAAAGAGGGCGTTTGAGAGAACCCAACCTGCAGCCATGTGGTCCTTGCACTTAAATCAAAGCCGGGCGCTTACTGGGGGAATGGCCGTGACCCGGGGTTAACCCTGCGCGGGGTGTAGGAGCGTGTACGATTTCCTGACAGAAGGAAGAATGGGAACGGAGCGGCAGATAAACAGCTTTTCTAACCTTTCCCCTCTGAGCCCGAGACAGCACTTTATTTCTGAGGAAGTGAAAGTATCTGGAATAGCTGATTGCTTTGACCTCCGACACTCACACGCCGGAACTCGTAAATCAGAAGCTTTTTACATCCTCCAGACTTCTGATAGGGATTTTTGCACATTTGTCATCCTTTATAACTGCCCATCCTTATTGAGCTGTTAGTATGTAGTTATATTAAATTTTCATTTTAGACGTGGGTGTTCATGTGGGTATATATCCAGTACTAGAAAAAAAGCTATTTTTATAATTGAAGCTGACTGCAGGTTTAAATTTATTACTTACCAGCTGAATTTTGTCATATTACTCATGTTAATGGACTGCACAGTTCTCATTATGTAATTTAATGATTTCTTCTCAAAATTCATGTGCATTTTGCCATCCATAACACATGTATAAGGCTAAACTATAGAAATCACTTTTACGCCTGCAGTAAAACTGGCAAGTTGCATACATCTTTCGTAATAAACATTTGTCAGAGCTCATATTTGTTGGTTAAGTCCGAGTTTGAGCTCCTGAATTAAAATAGAAGTTGCCAGCGTGGTTACCTTTGATTGGTGACTTTTGATACCTCGGAGGTTTATAGCTCCAGCTTCCTATTTGCAAAGTTGATCTGAACTCTATTAAATCGGGGTCTGGTTTGGACGGATTTATATGGTCACTGCTTCAAACCACTTTATACTTCATGAGGTCTGGCTGCTCTAGCAGATGACTGCCCTAACAAGTCAAGTTCTTGAAAAACAGGCTTTTGAAAGTCTGCATCACATTTTATGATCGATTTTTTGTTTTCTTTTGAGCAATATGTAGACTGCTTTACATTAAGTTAAATTCTGCTCTAAGTATACACCAACATATAGAAGGAAATGAGCATATCCAGAGGATGATTCACATCATCCTAAAATCAGTTTCCGAGTTAGATGAGATGCATCTCTTGAGGAATTTATTTCCTCAGCTGACTAATAAGGGGATCCTTTGCCAGCTTGCTGGGGTTTGAATATCTAGGAGATAGGCATCAAAGTTGAGAGATAAATTTCATCCAGTTTGTGTCAGCATGCTAGCATAAGTTTGAAATTTTTCATTTATTGTAATTATAATAAATGGGTTTTATTCGAATATCAAGCAATATAAAACCAAAAAAACCCACGCCCTAGAATGACAAAGTTCTGTACATTTTTTTTTAAGCATAATGTATTTGAAAAGCAGAATGAATTTGTTTTAATTTGAAATAATATTCATTGTTGACTGCTAGTATTTGTTTAGTAACTGATCTATACATATTTATAGATGCCTTAATGTTACCCCTAGAACTGTATTTATTTATGTGTGCTAAGACTAGAGGCTGCAATCAAGGCTATATTGTTTTTTATGGTTCAGCACAAGTAGTAGATGTCTGTTGCAACAGGGAATGCAAAAAGATGTTAATCAGAAGGGGACAAGCCTTTAAATTACTTACCATTTGAAGTGGAGTGAGGCCTCTTCTTGTTTGTGTTTTCATCATATCCAATACAGTTTGCCTGTGCACTAAGAAGGTTTTGAAGCACCATCTTCTATAATAATCTAGTAATATCTCTTCAGACCCTTAGAAAGGGAACTCAAAGATCCTGCGTTAGGACAAATCAATATTATTCAGCACTTTGTCAAAAAAAAAAAAAGGCTGTAACTAAGAGAAAAGGAATAAGAATCTTTCTTGGTTATTAAACTACCGTTGAGAGGTTTGGCACCAAAATAGCTGAAGTCTTGCACATACACGGATGTAAAAGCATCTGGAAATTGTTTCATATAATATTTACGAAAGAAGAAAAGTCTTTCCTCACCTTGACCATCTCCATCCAGAATTTTTGTCATACTGTGCTGGCTTATTGGGAAATATAGTATTGTTAGACTAGTGTGAAAACCTGAAGATTTCATAGTATCTTCTCTCGACAGGGCCATGTTTGTGCTGCAGATGTCACGTTCAAAGGCTAATAGACCAGAAGATCGTGATGTACTATTATAATCGAAAAGGCTGTTAAGGAATAACCTTCCTTGTGCTGGGAATGTATCAACCGAGCACTTGTCAGAATGAACTACCAGAGGTTTGTTCTCCGGGCAGGCTGCAGACGGTAGTAGCAGCACTGGCACCTGCTTTCACAGAGTTTTGTTAATCAGTCTAGCGCTAGATCTGCACTTCAGTCCTTTACATTTTTTTTCTCAGATATCAAATGGCTTCTGGGAAGAAATTAGGTTTGTTTTTACAAACTAAAAGACATTTTAGCAGTAGCACAGAGTGCAGGAAGAGATTATTAAAAATTACAGGTATGTACACCAAAAATAGAGATGTATTTACAATCGGCAGAGCCCCAAAGTCCCCACTTATCGAAGTGACCTTACCTGTCCATGAAAGACTGGCTGCTTGGGAGGAGGCCACAGCACATCGCAGCAGCTTGGACTGCATCCTTTAAATGTTTTATCCGCTAGAATTCTTTGGAAAGTGTGAGAAGTCCTCGCGAAGACTGTTGTGAATGATAGAATTCATGTTGATAGAGTTGCAGTTTACTCCCTGTCAGCTAATGAGCATCTGCTAGAAGATGGACTCTGGTCTCTTCTGCTGATGTGAAATGGTTTAAGGCAAACCCACTCAGCTGGCTTTTTTAGAATACAGTGGTGTCAACTTAAAGGAACTTCAGTTGCCCAGAATCACATTGTATGTGATAGCTGTTGGGATTTTTTTGATCACTTCCTTTTATCTTCCTATGGAAGAGTTTAATTCCATACAACTTGTGCTGATACCTAATACTTCTTAACATTCCACTCTTGCTTCCTTTTAGGAGCATAATCTGGGTCTCCTGTTACATATGTGCATATATGAACACTCTGCGCATACACATAGATAATTTTATTTTTTTCTTGTTTGTTACTATTGGAAACTAATTTTCACTGACACAGATAATATAGTTACTTCAGGATCAGTCCTTTGGTCTCAACTAAAGTGCAGAACACAGTTCAGCAGCTGGATAATCTGTACTGGAATAAGTAGATTATTTTAAATTGTGGCAGTAATTCACAGGTAGAAGACTTACAGTGAGATGCAGAGATTCAGCAGTATGTCAAGTCTTGAGTAAGTCCATAGTAAATGTATGCTGTGGAGTAAATTGCTTTTCATAGTAGGGACTTAAATAAAGATTGAGTAGTCATTTGCCACAACCACGAAAAGGAATGGTGAAAATACAGGGACAAGCAGAAGGATAAGTCTACTAATATGAAATGCTAAGTACTAAATCATGGTCAGCGTGAATTTTGTATTTTCAAAGGGCTGTCCATTTTCTGGATCAATATGATGTGATTTCTTCACTTCCTAGCTGTATTCCTGCAGTGGTTCACCATTTTATTGCAGTTTAAAATGAATGGAGAAGGAGGAGGGAAAACTCACCTTCACTTGCCCATCCAGAGAAAAAGACAACAGCAATGGGAGAGGGGAGTAGGAAAAACGAGGATTCAGTCAGAAAGAAGGATAGAGCTTTCTCAGTTCTTCACAGCCTGCTCCTACAGGTTGTTTTTTTTTTTAAACCAAATCACACTCATTCATTCACAAACTGGATTAGTCATTTTAGTGTATGTAACCTCTATGCTGTTCTAAAATCATACAGTTCCAGGTTTACTTACTGCATTTTTGAGCTGGTGGACTTGTAACCTTTATATACAATATTGTTGAATTTGTGACATTCCTTTTAAAAAAGAAAGGATTGAAACCAGCTCATTCATTAACAGAAACTGATAGAAACAAACAGTGCGAAGCGTGGTTCGCTCTTGATCCCAAAGTTATGTGCAACTGTCACTTACGCCACCCTGGTAACGGGAAAAGTCCTTGTTTTATGAGTCTGTTTTCAAACAGTAATAAAGTTTCCTGTGCAGGACATTAATTAGAGGGGTTATCAAAATAAGACGAACTAATATAATTTGTGATTGTACAAAATAAAGGAAGTTGAGGGTACCACAGGGACCTAATGAATCACAGGATGGAAACAATCTTCTGGCTAACTAAACATTCCGACTTTGTACCAAGTCATAGGGCGCGTACACAGCTCGGCAAACCGGAACACGCTGTGTGTTTACACGAGTGGGAGAAAGGAGTTCACAGAAACCACCTGGGAAAAATCCTTCCACTGTTCACTCTCTTCCTACCGTAGGGTGAATTAAACAACACGCATAGGTTTGCAGCAAGCACGTGGCACACCTGCCCTGGAAGAAATCAAACTGGAAAAGAAGCCGGCAATAGAAAGAATTTCCGGCGTGCCAGCAGTGTGCGTTGGTAGCATTGCTCAGTGTCATGGAAGAGAAGAGACTTCAGCAAGTAGTTTTCAACTGCTCTCTGTGCGTTTACATCACTGAAATGTGGTGACTTTCTAGATTATCTTATCGCATGGGTAGGAGTAAAGTTTTGGTTTTTCTTTAGTTGAAATTGCGTCTTTGACATTATTTTTTCGCTCAGTGTTCTCAAAATTAATCTTGGATGATTTTTAGTGTTTTGTGAAAGATTTTCACATGGCTCTAAAAGGAAGGGCTATTTTTCAAAAAATGTTTTTGTTCAGTTTACAGAATAGTAGAGAGTAAGTTTTGCCATCCTGAGAATATTTTTTTCTAGACTGAAAAATTTGAATAGTCTCAATACCTTCACTGCCATTCTATATAGATCAGGTGCTATGACTCCTGTACCAGAGGATTTATTGTTAACAATTTATTGTTGGAAAAAAACCCCAAAATTCTTTTCTAATATTTCTCGATTGGAAAACACGTGACTTTAGATTACTTGAGTAAATGGACAGCAGTTTGTCTTTAATATATTAGAATATTATAAAATGTCTTTTATTGAGACGTTTTGTGGAAAATTTAAACTGGGAGCAATGAAGTCTGTTGTATGACTTTTGATGAAGTATTGCCTTTTCTTCATTGGTAATTTATGTGAAAAGTGATGTCCTGAGCTTTCTACACTAACATTAGCTGCTACTTGTTCACCATATTCAGACATATTTATTCTAAAGGACAGAATCTATTCAGGAGATGGTACAGGAGTCCCAGTCAGGGATTCTGGGCTCTCTCTGTGCATTCTGTTAAGAAGAGAAGGGACTTGCATGGTCAGATGTTTTCTTTCCCATGGATCTTTCTGCGGACTTAAACGTGCTGTGAGACAGAGCTGCTGCTCTTTGCCTGGTCATGCAGAGATTCTGCTCAGCATCCAGCAGTGATGGACTTCCCTGAGCTAAAAAGTGGAAAGACTAAGACGCTGTTTCTAAGAACCCTAAAAAAGTAAAACAGAAGGAAATTAATAATTATGCCCACATCATTGTCACAACATGATCAATAGTGAAGAAAAAAATCCAAACCATTGACTAGATGGAATTTTAAAAAACAATGTGATCAATGGTTAAAGACTGTCTTGTAGGGTATATAAAGAATGAAGGTAGTGCAGGCAGCTACGATCCCAGTGTTTCCTGATGTTCTGTATCAGTCTTTGGGCCTTTACTAGCAATGTCATAGATTTATGTGTGTTGTACATGTATGTGTACACACATGTCTATATGTACAGGTCTGGTTTTTCCACCCTTAACACATCAGATTCCTGTTTAGGCTGTTGAGCAAGAGGAATTAAGTGTGTATGAAATTTCACTCATGGGGGCTTTGGAATCTGTGGCATTCTTAAATATATATGTACTCAATTACCTTGGCTTCTGGGGCTTTTATGAATCAACTGATAAACTGATCCCAGCCTGAGTTTCCAAAGTACAAACACATCCTCTATTTACTTTTTATGTGTACTGTTAGGAGTGGAGCATAGGTTAGTAGCTATTGAAATCTTGGAGGAGCTGAGACATTCAGCACAGAGATGCACAGTGTCCAGGGTGGGATGGCTACTTATATTGATGTCACTTATTATTTTGCTCGAGCCCTACGAAATTCTAACTGAATTGCTCTTTAGAAAAAAACAAAAGCAAAAGTTAAGAAATTGAAGAGTAATCATTAGGTTTTCATTGCACAAGATGATGCACACTCATAGATCAATATTTTGTCAGTAGTTTTACTCTCTAGTCTCCTTTGTTGAAAGTGTTTAAGGCTGAACAGACTTTTGCCAAGAGTATTTTGATGTAGCCTAAAAAAATGTCTCAAATCATTTAGCTAGGCTGAAATGAAGGAGCAATCTTTCTGTCTGTGAAAAATCGTAATTACATTCCAAGCTTCAGAATACAAATGGAAGACTCATATTCAGGGCTTCTTTCTAACTAGTTTGTATGATGTAAGTTGAATATATAAGTATATGAACATGTGTGTAAAGTCCATATCTGTACTCAAAGACCCATCTCATCTAGCAGTCTGATTCTGGCAGCAGTTAGTAAACTAAATGAAAAATCTGAAATTTATCAATGGCGTGCAACACATGGATATTTGATTAGGAAGATGGACCTCGAGTTAACTTTCAAAAGCATCTGTGTATCTTTGAAATCAGCTCCAGAATCCAGTTAACAATGGGTTTTTAATTACTGATTTAGTCATCTTACTTACTTTGTTTCAAATAAATGTTGAAGCATACTAAGTGTCGGTGCCTGGTGGAGGGTAACATTCCTTCTGCTTTGCATCTGAGATCCTGAGTGGATTCACCTGAACAAGCTTAAAGGCAAACAGATATATTTTTCTGTACCTGAGATAATGATGCCAGATCATCTTTTGCGTCAGGTGACATAAATGGGCATTTCTAGGATGCGACTCTTCATCTCCTAAAGTAGTTATTTAACATTCTGGCCATCCATGTAAAATCTGGGCTTCAGTGAAGTGAGAGACATCTCACCTCTATGGCTTTCACCACTAGCTGCATTTTTTAATTTCGTTTTTCACTGATTCTCTCAAACAAAACTGTAAAACTTAAGTTGTGAAAGACACAAACTGATTTATGGATGTCTGTGGTGAAAAAAGAGTAGTGTTAAATTCTGCATGGTCTTTAAGTTTAATTCATAAACCTTAAAGGTCATCTCAGAGTGTTTAAGAGAGCAAATTCATTGTAGTTTTTAAATCACCTTATCTGATTTCAAGCAAACCTGATAGTTTCAGAATAACTTTTTTTAGGAAGACTGGCTTGTTAACAGTGTTATGCAGTTACAAGGAAATGTGGTCACAGCTGGTTCTGGTTTCTTAGCTAATCCACCTGATTGGAAACAACAGGTTTTTGATATTTTTCCACTTCTTACACTGACACCTAGTGTTCAGAGGTCTTGAGTTTCTAATACTGCACTTTGTAATTAATGGATAACTGTCAATACCGAAGTTCTCAACTTCTGTTAACATCTACCATTTCTGTTCTGCTTCAAAAGAAAGCAGTAACTGAAGGCAAAGGTGTTACCATCATTCAAAAAAAATTTACTTTAGAAACACAAATAGTACACCACTACTGGAAGACTTGGCAAAAGCTGTTTTACTTCTTGAAGCACTGCAAAATTTGTTTTCTTAATATTTAAGTGCTTTAGTTTTGGCAAATACAACTCTTTTGTGTCTGTAACTGTCACTGGCCAACAAAAACAGTGATAACAGCAGAAACCCTTAGATCAGTATTTATTTAATTGGGGGGAATGTCAACGCATTTTATTTCTGTGTTCTTTTATCTTCAAGCCACGAGTTCTACCTGATAGGAGTGTTGATGGCAGCACAGTCCTTGAGTAGACCGAAAATAACTTATACACAAAAGTTAGCACAAACAGTCTTTTATCTCAGACTTAAAAATAAATGGAGCTATCCAAGTATGGGCTGTAACCCGTTCCTGACAAAGGCAGCACCTGACAGAGTAACATTTACTCTCTCACACTGAGTTTTTTGGTATATTAACTGAAGATCTTTCATCTTAAAAGATAATCTAAGAAGAATTTTGTGTAGCTGTAGCTGAAAGTGTCGCTGAATGTTTGTGTTTCAGTGACAGGTTTAGGCAGCAGTGACAATTCGCTGAATACTCACCCAGGTGATGGTCACCTCTTGAGGAAGTCCTTGGTTCTTACCCGATTTCCTAAAAGGCCAGAGTATAGCCAGAAAAGCAGGCCTTTCCCATAAACTCTGGTAAATTCTGTTAGCCAAATGTCGCTGTTTAATTCTCCTACCTGAGGCTGAAGCTTTCCCTCCAATTGCGTCTTTTTTTTTTCTTACAGACCCATCGCTTGCACTATCTGTAGATTCCTGTGCTATTAAGACCCAAAATTAGGATGGAGAGAGACTTCTCACAAGAGTGTGTAGTGATAGGACAAGGGAGAACAGCTTTAAACTAAAAGAGGGCAGATTTAGAGTAGATATTAGAAGAAATTCTTCACCATGAGGGTGGTGAGACCCTAGCACAGGCTGCCCAGGGAAGCTGTGTCTACCCCCTCCCTAGCAGTGTTCAAGACCAGGTTGGAAGCGGCTTGGAGCAACCTGGTCTAGTGGAAGATGTCCCTGCCCATGGCAGGGGCGTTGGAACCAGATGATCTTCAAGGTCCCTTCCAACCCACACTATTCTGTGATTCTATGATTCTATAAAATTAAAGGAAAAATAATTGTTTAAAAGAGCTGTGTGGCTGGTATAACTTTTTTGCATGAGGTAATGGAGTTGTTGTCTTGGTCGGAGGAGGGCAGAAAGGAAATAAATTTGAGAAAACATGTCAGGAGCTCTGTACCAACTGACACAGGAGTGATCTGCTCAAAAAAAGAAGGCAATTTGATTCAGCTGAATTATCTTCAACACAGCTGTTGAGTACAGTGGACTCCGTGTAGTAGTTTTATCTGTGATTCACAGAAGTGTTCCCAAACTCAGAGAGCTCTGTTTGCATACACTCTTTCTTTAAATTCCAACATATATCTGCCAACTTAGACTGCCCATTTTCTTACCTTTTGGGTAAAGACATTCTACTCCTCTGTGTGCATGTGCATAATACATACTATACTGCCTTACTGCCTATCAGTAGTTATATTCCTGTGAACCAGTAGTAGTGTGCTTGTTGGAGAGATAATCAGAGACAATGGAGAGAAATATTACATGTAGGATATCATTTATTTGACTTCTTTCAGACATTTGGGTGAGGTGAATTTGGACCTAAAATGGTGATTTCTGTCCAGTGACTATAAATTGATGCCCTGGGTGACCAGCTCAGATGTAGACATCTATGTTTAGTCAGATAACTCCCACCTGAGAGAGAACTCCCCCATGACAAAAGCCTTGGAACAATCAAAAACAAAAAGAGGAGGATAATTGGAACTTCTCTGATGGCAAAAGGAGATGATAGAAGTGCCAAAAGCAGCAGAAAAGTCAAAGAAAATAAAGACATACCGGAGGCCCAGATTTCTGGCCAGGGAGAGGCACATAATGTCCCATATATGAACAGTTTTAAGGGAGGGGATTTATGAAAAGTCGGGTTGGAGCTGATCCAAGACAGAGTTAGAAGAGGGGAAGTCTGTGCATTAGCTGAAAACTGCATGTTCCGTGGTTTTTCACAGATGAAGAGAGAGAAAGAAATGGGAAAAAATTTGGAGAGGCAGGCTGGACTGAGATACAGTTTCTTTAAACGAGATTGTAGGCTGAGGACATCTGTACACGGTGAGCGAAAGTGTCAGAGAGCAAAGAAAAATTGAAGGCTAAGTAGGCTGGATATGATGCATCTACTGAGGTGGGTCAGAGTTGGGAAAAAGGCCGGAAGAGAAGTTGTTCCGGAACAAAAACTAGGTGCAGCTTTGTAGGAATGTGTATATTCTCTCTTGTAGCAGAAAAATTATGGAGCTAAAAGAGGAACCCAGATCGCAAATAAGGAATAGGAAGCCTGAGATTCAGTAAAGAGTTATTTGAAGAAGTGGAATAAAGATGGAAACAAACCTATATGGAAGAGTTTGGAAGAGGATCTCATAACCCTCTCTCAAAGTGTTCAGTAGCAAAGGAATGGGATAATTGAAATGAGAGGCAGAGAGGTTTGAAAGAGAAACTCTGGCTGGTGCATTGGGGTTTGTAGAAGGTCTGGTCTGGAGAATGAGTTTGGGAGGTGGCTTTACAGGACGTTAAGTGCTGGTGACAGGGCAGCCGTCAAGAAGTAGCAAATGGAGTGAGAATCAGCAGATGTGTTGCTCCCCAATTGAATCTCAGATGAGAACGGTGAAAGTAGGTGGAGAATGGTGAAACAGGTGGAACATGGCCATTGGTGTCACCGTGACGGAGAGCACAGGACCAAGAAGAAAGGGAGAGACAGATTCTGCATTTCAGTGAAGAGTTCGTGGTAAAACGGAAAGTCTTGTGAGAAGTGCTTGTTCTGTGGACATCACCATACACGTACAAGTCTGGGTGCATGCATCTCTGCACCATCACATATATGCAAGCATAAATGCATATAGGTGTAGATTAATAATGAGCACTTGTGTAGTGATACACAGCCTGATGCTAGTGTATCAGCTTCAGAATACTCACAAGATATTGTTCCTAGCAACCATTCTCACAATACTGAGTAACTAAAATTTTTATAATTTCTAATTCTTGAATATGTTTTTATGTTTTTTGCCATTTTCGTCTTACGTTGCGCCATCATCATTCCAAATGAGGGAAAAAAAATTAGATGGCTTTACTGATGAGAAATTAAAGCACAAAGAAGATGAAGTGGGTTTTCCCCATGTCGTGAAACAAGTGAGTGGCAGAGCTGAAAAAAGTCAGCTAGTTGTAGTTGAGAGGGAAGCTGTGCAAAGCTATTTTATATGGATGGTCTATGTCTCAGCCAATTGGATTTTTATTTGACAATCCAAAGGTGTAATAACTTTTATTGTAAGAGGAAGAAAAATACATCAAGGCTAATAAATAATGGGGGACCTACTAAGGATATGCATGAATGCGTATCCTGTTCGTATGTATATACCAGCTTAATTGTGTCTCTTTTAATTTTGTTGTTTGATTCAACGGGATTGTCAGGTAATCATCCTATTGAAAGAACAGAAGAGGATAAAATTTCAAATAACTTTGTTAATCTCTTCTGGCTGTTAAAAGAAAAGATTTATTGGTATCAAATTTTATTGCATTCTTAGAATTGAGGGATTGATTGGCTGCTAGTTTAGCTTGCTTGTCTCTTCCAGTTAGAAACCCAAACACAACAGAAGAAAGACATCACATTGAAGCTGACGTGCAACAAGTGAGGGAAAGTTCACTTGGCTTTTTCTCTCGGCACCAGGTGCAAAAGTTGGCTAAAAGTGCTGTGGCAGGCAGTTATTTTAAAGCAGTTTCTGGTTTAGTGTTTTATCAAGCCCAGGAGTAAAATATTCTGCAACTACTGCAGTTTCACAAAGCTGCTTTTTAAGGTAGAACTCCAAATCGTTGGACTAATTAAAGTGGCCCTGTACAAACATTAATCATACCATACCTGTTAATGAGAGTGTTTGTGGGATTTATAGAGGGGTGTATAGGATATTTTGAAAGTGTGTATCGTTTCTTTGTTTAATACACAACACGCTTGCATCCTCCGAATATGCCAGAGGTTCTTGAAATGTCGAGGACCGTTTCAGATTTTCGACATCACCTCTTATAAATGCTGGAGAAGGTGTCTTCATTTCTGGGGAAAGAGGACTCTTAACAGTGTCCTGATTAGTGACTCGACTTAGTCACATAGATAGTTTTTTTTCTTGAATAGCTCCTCCGTTACAGCCTTATCATAGGCTTTAAAATAATACTTCTCTAAGCTGCAGCTTTCTCAAAGTGGGAAGGCGGTGGCTCAATGATGACATAAGCCCCAGAAGTGTAGAGTTCAAGTGGTTTGCATGTGGGCTTGCCAAATGACGCCGTTTTGGTTTGTTTTCATTTTATTACTCCGATTCTCCTCCCCAGATGTCTTGGATTTCTGTGGTACCCCCCTTCGCCTGTGATTCTTGCCCCTTGTAACTAACAGTTTTTATTAGCTATCCCACTAATACTCAGCGTTTTCACTCAACACCTGTTGTCTTCAGAACACTTTGCAATCATAACTAGTTAGTCCTCACGCTACTCCTGAATTTCTCTGTCATTCCTGTTCACCTGTGAAAAGTGAGCTCAATGACTTGCCTAAAGTTGTGTAATGGTTTGGACACCTGCTTTAGGGCTTGGTCTGCCTGTTCCGTGCCTGCCCTACCTGGGCTGATCCTTGGCATCTCTACATGCCAAGTATGTGGCACACCAGTTAGAAACTGAGCCTTTCCTTTTAGTTAATGACACAGTTTTACCCTGATTGCCCTGGAATTTCAATGCTGAACCTTGGAGAAGAACTATGCTGGAAGGAGCCTCAAGAGGTCATCTGAGCCATATCTCTGATCCTGAACTAGTTTGGGCCTTTGTTCAGGAAAGCTCATAAATATATACATGTATGTGGTTATGTACGTGTATATATGTGTATATACACAATTATTTGTGTGTTTAATTATTAATTATCAGAGAGGTTGTGGATTCTCCTTCTCTGGAGATATTCAAGACCCGCCTGGACGCGGTCCTGTGCAACTTGCTGTCAGTGACTCTGCTTTGGCAGGGGGTTTGGACTGGATGACCCACAGAGGTCCCTTCCAGCCCCTACTGTTCTGTGATTCTGTGATTTATTTAATGAAGTCCCATTTTTGGAAGAATTATGGATAAATGCCTAATCAAAATTTGATGTAAGCTGCCAGCAATTGCTTTGAAATACTTGCACAGAATATCATGATTGACATTGCTGTGTGGGAAGTACTGGTGCTACAAAGCAATTTATACTGGGAACGACGATGCTGTTAAATCTAGTGCTGTAACTTCTGGAAGTATTTTTTTTTTTTTTTTTTTTTTTTTTTTTTTTTTGACCTGTAGCATGAAATCTATTCACTACCTCAAGTAAGGTAGTAATTTTGCTTCTATAATAAACCCTCAGCTAGTTTGACTGTTCTTGGCCTGTCCATCTGAAAGCTACAACTTTATGGAAACAGAATGAAATAAAGTGTTCTCTAATATGTCACAAATCATCGTTAAACCTGGAAATCCAGTCTGACTCTGTGGTCTTGATTTGTATGGTTTGCCTGCCCGTTTTTGTTTCTCCAAAGCAGTGCATGTATTTGAAGGCTGGAGTTTCAGCCAGGATTTTCAGTCTTAACTGTGAATTTCCTTCCTTTAACAGGTTTAAAGCAAGCCTTTCAGATTGCTTCAGTATAGCTTTTAGGACTTGAATTTCCTTTGTGTTCCTTTTGGTCCTTTTCCAGTATTTATCCATACATTTGAAACTCCTTCAAATCTCTGTGTATGGGAGTCGTTACAATAGGAGGTGGTGGCATTTCAACTATATTACTGTTAGAGTTGATTCAAATGATGCCTGATTTTGAACTCAAACACTGCAAGCCTAAAATTCAGGCTCTTGCTCAAGCATTGCAGAGTTCGTGTACTGCTCAGAGGTCTCTATAATTACTGTGTCTGGCTGGAAAACAAGGATTCCATTTCCAGAAAAATTTAGAGGTCTTGAAATCTGCTTTGCTTTTTCAGCAGAACAAAACAAAAAGCTTTTAAAAACATTTTGTAAAAATCTACTGAGATGAAGAAGAATCTAGGTAGTGAGTCCAGTGGGTGGGGCGACAGCGTTGGAAAGACCCGTGTTTCAGTCTCTGCTTGCAAGAAGAATGTAAACCCAAAAATGAGTGTCCCATGTGCTTAGTGCCCAGATTATAGGACTGATGAATGCAGCTTTTGATTTATTTATTTCTCTCTATGATCTTGACCTTAGACCTGGGGAGTATTGCTCAGTACCTGTATAGAAAATTGTTTCAAGAAATAGGTACTGACCAGTGCTCATGATTAAATTATTCATATATTTCACATGTGCATTTAATCCAAAATAATACTTCATAGTGATTATTTGTAGTTCAACAATTCAGCTTATTTTTTATAAATCTTTTGCTTTAGCTGTAGCTGCAGGGTCTTGTAAAAGCTTGACTGCTTCATGTTTATTCATTTTTAATGGTAATTAATGCATATTAGTGGTGAACTTCATTATTTTCAGAAAGTTATTTTAAACCTTTTGCAGGTTTAAATCTGTTACATTGTTATAATGCAGTACTAAATGCAGTAAAATGTTGTCTGAATAGATCATATGATTCAACGTTAGATATATCTGTTGGCAGTCTGATCCAGTGAGAGAATTTTTTTTCTTAGCGTGTACAATTCTCTGATATTGCTTATAAGTAAAGAAGAATATTTCCTTGTTTAAGGAGAGCTTTCTTCCCACTCCGTTTGTTCTATAGTTTCATATTAGGACCGTTTTTGAAAAGGTCATTACAGAGAAAACTTAATCTGAGCAGTTTAAATCTGGGGGTAACAATGAATGTTCTTTTAAAAAAAAAATATCAGTGGACTTGTTGCCTCAGTAGTACATGTTTGTATGTTTGAAGTCTGTCACAATTCTCTGTTACATTCTGTTGTCATGGGCTGGTGACCTCCATTAAAAAAATTATGTCAATCTTCTCCATTAGAAAAAAGTCAGTATTGTAAAGTTTATTGTCTTCTATATTTCCTCACGAAGAAAAGGCACTTTGTTTAATCCCACAAAGCAAATATTGGCTTCTTCCAAATTCTTACTAAACTGCCCATCTATTTTAATATCTGCAAAAAATGTCCATAGCAGTTGAATTGCTAAAACTATTACTATTCACGTTGCATGTTATGTTTGTGTGTGTGTCTGTCAGTTGCTATCTGTCGTCCTGGACTCTAAGCTTCATGTGACAACGTCCTTCTTTTTTAGGTGACTGTGTGATGGCCAACGCTGCAGTCCTCTGACCCACTAGTACCAGTAGCATATCGGTGTATGCGGCTGCGATAGAAATAATAAATAACTGAATAAATATATAATACAAATTAAATAATAAATTAAAAAGAGATTTATTGTTTAATTTAACATCTTTGAAGATAGTAGAATTTCAGGTTAAGTACTTCAGATGTCTCCAAGTAGGCAGTTGTTGTGATGTTTTGGTGTAACTGTGGTCTAACGTAGCTACGCTGTCTAAGCTGCCTAAGACTGTCCTGCAGACTACATGTGATTGAAACAGCCGCTCAAAATCATGGAAATGAGAGGTTTACGTCTCACCATTGAGCATTTTGTATGTGTAATATGTATACGTGTGGTCATGAAAATGTATACACACCTGTTTCGCGGAGCAGGAATAGGATGTTCATTGTTCATGGATTTAATGGGTTATTTTGCTCTATCTGTTAACCACAGCTCCTGTGGACCTTTTTACTCTGTGCACACAAAAGATTGGTAGAAGGTATGTCTAGTTGGATTTCTGTATCAAATCCTTCTTTCTCACATAATTTTGATGGGGTTTCTTTGAGGGGAATGTGCTTTTTTATGAGCGGTTAGACCCTTCCGCAGTTAATACAACAAAGACTCAATGTTATACAACAGTTATCGATATGGTGCGGTTCTGGAAGATGGTGAACACAGAGTTTACATTTCATATTCTGAGGGGAATGTATTGCTGTTCGGCCGCTGTATGCAGTGCGTTTCATTAGTGCTGGAGACAGCAGGAGGCTATTTTGTGGAAATGTTTCTGTCACTGTCAGTAGAAACATGCCCGTCTGGTTGAAAAATAGCCGGCGTCTTGCCAGTTCCCTACCTCTAAGCACTTGCAGTAGGAGGATGTTAATCTTAACCTGTCACAGCCCATTTCAAATCTAAATTTTTATTTAACTTCCAAATGCTTCAGGAATAGAAGTATGGAAGACATGACTGTGTTCTTACGCAAGAGCTGCTACCACTCTCAAATGCAGGAAACATTTTAATTAGTTTTTACTAGTATTTGGAATTAGGTGTGCTGGAACTCCCAGCCAGGCTCTGCAAAGGGATGTGAACCCCGTAAGGTAGGCTGGAGTCAGCTCGAGAGCGCTGAATTGCAGATCTCTTTCTGTCTGTCTTGCTGACTGTAGGCTAGCAAATGCATGGACTCAAAGAAAGGAGCTCTGCTCTATTTGTTGTAGATATCCGTGCGTTTTGCAGAAACCCTGAACGCATCTGCTCTTATAGCGGCGTCAGGACCGTTTCTGGGAAGATCTAGTTGCATAATGGGAAATGTAGCTACCTACATCCGTTTCTTATATACATTTTCTTTGAAAATATATTTGTATCGGAGGTGTTCCCTGTGACCCCAGGTTCCTTTTTGTTGTTTTGCCTTGCAGGACTGGGCTGATGGTTACAACGTGTTTGGTGGATGGGCTGCAGGAAATGTATTTGGAATGAGGTACTTCGTGTCCTGGTTGACAGGAGAGGGTATGCATGATTTCATAATGAAGAGAGAAAGTTAGGATTCAGGTCTGGATTCAGATACCTAAATTCAGATCTATATGTGTGTGTCTATATGTCTGCTATAGATATCTAGGTGCCCACTGTAGCCACTGCAGCAGAGTCAACTATTCAACTCAACATCTACCACCTGTCGCCTGAATAGCCCCCAGGCTCCTCTTGCTGTTTGGGAGCTTGGACACCTATATACATTATACATGCATAATTTGAGGTGTCGATCTCCAGCTGAATTCTGCGCCAAAATTCACATTGTGAACCTCTGAAGTGAAGCATCATAGAATCACAGAATGGTTTGGGTTCAAAGGGACCTTAAAGATCATCAAGTTCCAACCCCCCTGCCATGGGCAGGGAC
>Ga0181612_168877_pt1 | contig 29493 bp, 24 predicted proteins | sample HoacroProtozoa21_FD_119630 | JGI IMG/M metagenome (GOLD analysis project Ga0181612, IMG submission 119630) | Hoatzin crop microbial communities from Cojedes, Venezuel. Combined Assembly of Gp0051906, Gp0051904, Gp0051908 | reverse complement strand
GTTTTTCATGGTATTAGTTTTTAAGGTTATGAAAATCCAGGTGTCGTGAGACAGTTGCGTTTTTTTCATCATTTAAGTTTTATGTTAATGGTATTAGAAGGTTAATTAGTTAAGCAATCCCCGACGTTGATGTCGAGGATTTTTTTTGCTATAATTTGAATCAAATTGCCCTAAAAGCACAATAAAATACCATATATTAACATATATTAACTTGAAATATTTGGCGGTTTCAGAAAAATAGCATTCCTTTGCGCCACTTTTGATGAATCATGAGAGGCTCACAGATGAGTCCTCTCTCAAAGAAAAGAGTTCTTTGATTTATCAAGAGTAGCATTAAGAGTCGGCCTTGAGCCGCCCCAACCGAGCATCATAAAGCCACGGTGGGAAAACAATGCGATTTAAGGATTAGTAATCCTTAAATAAAAATTTTATGAGCAAAATCCGTAAAAACATTTGGATAAAAAGAGCCGAGCTGAGGCTTCTAAAGTTTCAGTCTTGGTTTGTTGTGTCGATTCGTTCGGCAATGAAGTGCCTAGTCGAGTGGCGTTTAAAAGCGCTGCAAGTCTGCTTTGTGTGATTGGATTGAAGACGTACAAAGAGGTCATCGTCCTCAGCCTGCTGTCGTGGGGAGCTGTTGCAGTGACCATTCAAGTTCTTCAGTGCAAGATGTGTCTAGTAATTAAAAAGTTAATCATTTTTAAAACAAAAAGAAACAATGAGCAACAGAACAGCAGATTATGAGAATCATCCTGAAGGTGGCATCATGTTGCGTGATGGTAGTGTGATTGAGGGTTACACGCCTCAACAGATTCTTGAGGAGGCCGACAACACTATGAGTTTGGATACCACTGGGGTATATTTTAGCCTGCGCAAGCCGCCCATTAAGCGACCTGAGGAGAAACGGGTTCAGACAAGACGCAACGAAGCAGAAATGATATTCTTGAAAAATGCTTGGTACTTCTATGAGCATTACCAGGAGATTTGTGCCGACAGTCGCAAGTTCCTCGCTCGCGTGCCAGTGCAAAGTGGGCTCGCTTACACAGGTACTGGCGGTTTTCGTAATCCCACTTTGGGTGTTTATGTCGAATGGTGGCATTCGTTTAAAAAAGCTATCGTTGAGCTAGATGGTGACAAATGGCTTGTGTGGCATATTGCTGGCAGCCCATTGAGTGGTATGAACAAGTGCGGACTTGTCAATGCTGAAGGTAAGGTGCAATGCCATTCAGTTAATCCATTCCCTACTGTTTGGCATTCGTTTGTAGAGATAAATACACGCTATGACGAGTGTAAAGCGAAATATATGGCTTTTACTATCGAGGAAGTGGCTGCACTCATGCATGGCGACTTAGATGAAACGAGTAGGTCATTTCTAGGAGCATGTTTCGGCTTGAGAAGCCAAGTTGCTAGTCTGTCGGATGATTTGAAGAGGATGACTGCACAGGCGGCACAGCTTCGCTATGATCTCGTTACCACAAAGATTAAGTATAATGAACGTGAGTTATATCAAATTTATGACAAGTATCTGAGCGAAAAAGATTTGCGCAAAGTGAGAAGAGACCAACTGCTAGAAAGTCGGTTGGATTTGCGAAAGCGATTCAAGGGAGGTCATTGTGGGCAAATAGAATATCAGCGGACACTATATCCTATTAGCAAAGAGTTAAAAGCGCTCGCTGAGCCTCTCGAGGATAGGGAGGTGCCCAAGTTAAAGAGTATGGGTTTGACTCTCCGCGATGTGATTAACTATTTTGAACAAGAAAACCAAAATAATAACAAATAAAATAAATGACAAAGATGAGACACCAAGACAATACAATGATTGCACAAATCTCTAACAAGAGTCAAAAGTCGTTTAACGATTTGCTTGAAGCTATTGACGTGGTAAACGACGCTACCGAAAATGCTCAGACGATACGGGAGTTTGCAGCAGGTGCAAATGGTGCATTAAAGTATTTGGCAGAGCGTATGAAACTGTCTAAACGTCAGTGTTTTATACTTGCCATCTTCGTTGACAATTGCTTCGATGGTCGGGTACCGCTCAGTCAGATAGCGGAACAAATGCACATCAGAACGACCAAAATACTGCGCTATAGCTCAGACCTTGACAAATTGGAAGAGCGTGGGTATATTGTTTGTTGCCGTTCCCGAGATGCTTTTGGAGGTGGGGATGACATATACTACCGTATGCCAATGGATGTATTGGAGTATTTTAGGCGCAATGAGGTGTATGTCGAGCCAGGCATGGGAACCGAAAAACTAACCCCTGAGCAGTTGTTCGGACAAATGGCCATCCTCTTTGATCGATGTGAAAAAGAAGAATTGTCTTATGTTATGTTGCGCACGAAGTTGGAACTGCTGTTGAATAACAACAGCCACTTGAACTTCACTAAACGTGTGTCAGCATTGAACCTAACGTCTGATAGCCAAGTTCTGCTGCTATACTTCTGCCATCAGTTGGTTACGGAAAGCGATAGTGAGATTAAGGGTTTTCAGATTGCTAGGATATTTTCTACATCTGAGCTAGCTGCTATCAGACGAAATCTTACCCTTGGCCATCATGAGTTGCAGTTAGACAATCTTATTGAGTATGGTTGTTCCTGCGGAACTGTCGACAGGACAGAGTATTGTTTGACCGACAAGGCAAAGCGAGAACTCCTTTCAGGCATTGATCTACCTGCTAGTGAATACAAAGTGGGTCTTAAGATTCACTCGGAAATTGTTGCTAAGAACCTATTTTATAACAACGAAGATGAGACGCAAATCAATGACCTCATCGGACTATTGACCGAAGAAAATTACCAAAATATTCGCCAACGGCTCAAAGATAGTGGGTTGCGTCAAGGCTTTGCTTGTTTGTTCTATGGTAGTCCTGGCACTGGCAAAACCGAGACTGTACTGCAACTAGCTAGGCGAACGGGTAGAAACATCATGCAAATCGACATCTCTCAAATGCGAAGCAAGTGGGTAGGCGAGAGTGAGAAGAACATCAAAGGCGCGTTCGACCAATATCGGGTAGCCCTTAGCAAATGCAAAATTGCGCCGATACTCTTCTTCAACGAGGCCGATGCTATCTTGAATGTGCGTCAAAGCAAAGCTCAGCAAGCAGTAGATAAAATGGAGAATACCATCCAAAATATCATCCTTGAAGAGCTAGAACAGTTGGATGGTATTTTCATTGCTACTACCAACCTAGCCACCAACCTCGACTCAGCCTTTGAGCGCCGTTTCCTCTTTAAAATCAAATTCCACAAGCCGACTGTCAAGGTACGGACAAAAATCTGGAAGAGTATGTTCCCCAGCGTTCCCGAGTCCAATCTTTTGGCTTTAGCAAAAGAATTTGACTTCAGTGGTGGTCAGATAGAAAACATCGCTCGGCACTACACCATCGACAATATCTTGTATGGTGGTAGCTCCTTTGCCAAACTGCACCAGTTTTGCCAAAACGAGCGCATTGAGAAAACGAGGTCGAAAAAGAGGGTAGGATTTGTCCAATAGTCTTAATATCGTATAGGGATTTTGAGTAAAACATCAAATTTTCATTTGATCTGGCAAGCCTGCCACAAAGGACTGCAGGCTTGCTAGTGATTATGATTGCGTTGTCAAGTAATGGAACTAAAACTAATGTTTCAAAGCGATGGGGTAACAAGTGAACTTAAATTTCGCTATTGATTTCTTCAATTTGCTGGATGATTTTGTCGTTGCTTCGTTGCATTTTTTTGAATATTTTCACGGTGCAGATAGTGCCCGCAACAATGCCGATGAGCATACCGATACAGCCAGCTACTAACGCGCTGTTCCACATAGTCGGATTGCAGAGTAGATAAGCATCTCTGAAGTTATTGAGATAGATTGCCACGCCAATGGCAGCAAAGAGCAGGAGCACCGTCACAATGCCGACGATGGTTTGAGTCGCTCTCTGGCGTTTCATTTTGCGCAATTTTTCTGCCGTTTCGATGAGATTTTGTCGGTCGAAATCATTGTCTTTGATTGGCGTTATATTGATTTTCCAATCGAAATAGATGTCGATGGCGCAGCCGATTGCCATGATGAGCGTAAGCCACAGTGGGATGTGGATGTGAATCGACAGACCAAGCCAGATAATCAATGCGATTGGCACAAGGATGAGCTCACCGAAGATGTATTTCTTGATCCACGACATTTTATCTTTCATCGACTCGCGAATGAGTCGGTCGTTGACGATTTCCTGACTGGAGATTTTCTTGTCGAGCATAGCCATTTGCGATTTCAGTTGTTCAAAATCTAAGTTTTTCATTTTGCGCGATAATTTATTGGTTTGACATGTTTTTGAGTTGTTCTTTGATGCGATAAAGCCTGACCGCCACATTTTTGGTAGAGATGCCCACTATGGCACCAATTTCTTCGTAGGATAAGTTTTCGAGCCACAGCAAGATGATGGCACGGTCGAATACACCAAGTTTGACAATGCGCTTGTGTAGCATCTCGATTTGCTTGCTGTCGTCGTCGGTGTCTTCGAATAGATTGATGTTCATCGAGAGCGGAATGGTTGGTTTGCGTTTTTTATTTTTGCGGTCGATGGAGATGCATGTGTTAAGGCTTACGCGGTAAATCCAAGTCTTTACGTTGCTTCGCCCTTTGAAGCTTTCCATGCCTTTCCAAAGATTCGCGAGCACTTCCTGAAATAGGTCGCTCACTTCATCTGCATTGTTTGAGAACATATAGCACACAGTGTAGATTGTGGCTCGGTTATCTCGCACCATCCTTTCAAATGTTTGTTCTTTACTTTCCATTGTCTTTGTTCAAATACATTTACTTGTTAGACGCAAAGGCATAGAAAAAACTACACAGTTGTTGCGATTTTTTTCTACCACCTTTTGTTGATGGGTAGTTGAGATTTGTTTTTTTTGAAAATTAAACTTTGCAACGGTGGTTTGGTCTAAATGTTGCTATTAACGATATGAACTATAAATGACTAACAACACGATTATTGTTTTCTAATCAATCACTCAATGCGACAAATGAAAGACAAGATGTTATTATTGGCGGTGATGGGGGGTTTCCTGCTAGCACTCGCAGGTTGTGACTTTGATGAGCCCTGGGGGCCAGATCATCAGCGAGATCGGGATGTGACGGCTACAGCTACCTACACGGTAGAGTTTGGTGATGATTTCTTCAAGGCAGCCAAGGTGATTATCTACTACAAGACGGCTGACAACAATTATGATTGGGACGCATTGACATCGGGTAGCAAATGGACTCGTACCATCAAGACTAGCGAATTTCCTGCGCAGTTGGGCTACTTGATTGAGGTCTCTCCTCTCGAAGGAGAAGCGTTGACACAAGAGACCTATGATATGACACTCACTGGTTCTATCAGTGCAACAACGAGCCGTGGCGATAGCTTCTCTAACGTCAAGACGTTTATCAATAACAATGAGGGACTAGCTGTGCCTGCCGATCGAGTGGATAAGCTAATCAAGAGCCACAGCAGCAATGTGTTTGGCTATATTTTGACTCGCGATGGTAGCACTACCCAGACATCGTTCTCATTCTAGATAAGCAACAATTGTTGATAGTGAAAATGAGAAACAGTGTGCTATGGCGAGTACTATGTCGTAAACAAACAGCATATTTATAATAACAAGATGAAGACTCAGAAATTATTGTTTGCAACTCTAGTGACAGCGGGTGTGTTGTGTGCTTGCACTCCTGCTGGCACGAGCACCAAAAATGCTGGTACTTTGTGCCAGTTTGACAATATGCAAGCCACACGATTGGCGCGCGTGACTGCGATCGATTCGGCAGCCGAGGGGGCTTTCTGCTCAGATTATTATGCCGACTTGCGTGTGCAAGCACTATGGCCACAGACCATCAATGGCAAACCATGTCCCGCGTTGCAGCAAGCGTTGCTCCAAGCTATGCTCGATACCACATGCGCTGACCTCGATGGTGCTATAGCATTGCTACTTAATGACCCTGAAATCATTCCTGCTACCGATGATAAATCATGGAAAGTGAAATCCTTAGATAGCATTCCTACCGATACTAGCTTGACGATGTCCTCTAGTAGCCGTTTGCGCTTGCTAGACAATAATGCCCACCTATTCACTTTTGAAGTGACAGGCGAGAGCTATTTGGGCGGTGCGCATGGGGTTTGCTACACTCATTATGTAACCTATGACGCTACTCAGGACAAGGTGTTGGCGCTTAATGACCTTGTTGCCGATACCACATTGTTTAAGCATATCGTGCGGCAATCACTTGAAGGAGATCCCAATATCGAAGTCGATTATCTGTTCTTGCCAGCCGATGGAGAACCTCCACTTCCATCACAATTCTATATCGACAAGGATGGCAATCTGCACGCTTTCTATCAAGTGTATGAGATTGGCCCGTATGCCGCAGGGTCCATTGATGCTATTATCTACCCTATAGCGATGGATGATCAAGAAAAGAGCGTTTTCACCCCTTATGGCAAGCGATTGTTGGGGTTATAAGTGCTGAAAGTGACCTATAGTAATAATTTTTCTCAAAAAAATGGCCAAAAAATTTGCAGGTTAAAAAAAAGGTTGTACCTTTGCAACCGCGTTTGAGACAAAACTCTTCGCAACTTACATGCTGGTGCGTTAGTTCAGTTGGTTAGAATACCTGCCTGTCACGCAGGGGGTCGCGTGTTCGAGTCACGTACGCACCGCAGTGGAGAGAGGATATGGGTGACTATGCTACGGCAAGTTGCCCATTCTTTTTATATTGTATGCGTTAATAACAAAGGCGGATTATCTCTCTTTAGAATGAGGTAATCCGCCTTGTTAGCTTGATATTGGGAGTTGCCTTATAGTGGCTTGATGCTGATAGCAAAGCCTCCACCTGCCACACTGTGTAGATTGATGGTACTCTTGGCGTTTACACGCTTTTTGGTGATGACATAAGCTTGTGGGTTGGTCTTGTAGTCGGCATCTTTGGCATCGGCATAGATGGTGGCCTCGTATTGGCGTCCCTTGTCCAAGAAGTCGAGCTTGAGTTTGGTGTCATGGCTAGTCATGCCTGTGACACTACCCACATACCAGTCGTTGCTACCTTTAGCTTTGCGGGCAATGGTTACATATTCCATTGGCTCTGCCTCTAGATAGACCGAGCGGTCCCAGTCAACGGCAACGTCTTTGATAAACTGGAATGCATCCATAAAGCGGGCATAGTTCTCGGGCAGGTCAGCTGCCATCTGCAGGGGACTATAGAGCGTGACATAGAGTGCTAACTGTCCACAGATGGTAGATAGACACTTTGAGTTGTTGTCGGGTGCAAACTTAGAAATGTTCATTTCAAAGATACCTGGTGTGTAATCCATTGGGCCACCTTGCAGGCGTGTGAAAGGTAGGATGGCGGTATGGCCAGGTTGCGTGCCCCCAAAGGCTTGATACTCGGTGCCACGTGCACTTTCGTTGCCGATGAGGTTGGGCCAAGTGCGACATAGACCCGTTGGGCGAACTGCCTCATGGGCATTGACCATAATGTGATGCTTGGCAGCTTGCTCTACGCAATATTGATAGTGGTTGACCATCCATTGACCATAGTGGTGCTCGCCACGTGGGATGATGTCGCCCACATAGCCACTCTTGACTGAGTTGTAACCATATTTGTTCATCAGTGAATAGGCATCTTCGAGGTGTCGCTCATAGTTGCTGGCACTCGATGAGGTCTCGTGGTGCATCATCAGGCGCATACCCTTGCTGTGGGCGTAGTCGTTGAGCATTTGAATGTCAAAATCGGGATATGGGGTTACAAAGTCAAACACATACTCCTTGCTGTTGCCAAACCAGTCTTCCCAACCTTGGTCCCAGCCTTCGATGAGTAGTTGGTCAAAGCCATTGGCAGCAGCGAAGTCGATATATCGTTTCACGTTGTCGTTGTTGGCGCCATGTTTGCCATTGGGTTTGAGTTTGGTGTAGTCGGTTTGTCCCAACTTGATAGATAGTGCCTCGTCGGTATAGTTCCATGAGTTGCGTCCAGTGATGAGTTCCCACCACACGCCCATATATTTGACGGGTTTTATCCACGAAGTATCTTCTATTTTGCAAGGTTCATTGAGGTTGAGGATGAGGCGAGATGCGAGGATGTCGCGAGCGTCATCTACAATCATAATGGTACGCCATGGTGATTGGCAGGGTGTCTGCATATAGCCCTTGTTGCCCATCACATCTGGGGTGAGCCACGATTGGAACACCATATTCTTGTCATCGAGGTTAAGGCTCATACAGGGATAGTCCACTAGTGCTGCCTCGTGCAGGTTGATGTAAATACCATCATCGGTCTTGAGTTGTAATGAGGTCTGCACCCCCGTGTCGCTAAACTGCGTTTGCGATGAGTTGGGGGTAATGCGTGAGCGGAACAAACCTCTTATCTCGCTTAGACGCGAGCGAGTGTATTCATACTCTTGGGTATCATAGTCACCGCCAATCCACCAAGCAGTGATGTCGCCAGGCATGGCAAATTGAGTTAGTTCTTCCTTGATAACAAAATAGTTAAGATTTTTTTGCTGTGGGAACTCGTAGCGGAAACCCACGCCATCATCATATACGCGAAACCGCACCACTATATGGCGTTGCATAGCTGGCTGCTCTAGGTCAACGGCCATCTCGTTGTAGTGGCTGCGAATGGTGCTCTCTTCGCCCCACACAGGTTGCCAGGTCTCATCAAAGGTGCTGCGTTGCACCTTACCGAGCGAAAACCCATCATACAGCGATGATTGTGCCTTTTGCTTGTTGTCGAAGGTGCTGAAGTCGCCGCTATCTTTTTGGCTAGCTAATTCTAGACCTAATCGACTTTGTGGGATAACTTGTTTGCCCTTAAATGTTACGTCATAAACGGGGATACCATTTAGCACATTCACATGCACGGTGATGCTACCATTGGGAGAGGTTACCGCAGTGGCCTCGCTTGCATAGGCACCAAGGCATGGTAGCAATAGCGCAATAAAAATGATTAGTTGTTTGATTTTTAGCATGATATAACAGAATATTGGTTATCTTAAGTTAAATTGACGTTGCTAAATTACGAAAAAATGGTGGATATTGATTGCTGATGACATATAAAATTGGCGGTTAATTTATTACCTTTGCATCGAAGATTGGTCGATAAATGGCAACCGATGAAACCTGCTTTAATCATATTGGCGATAACTGTGGTTACAGGCGTGCTCTTGTGGCTCCTCGATATCATATCGCCACCAACCAAAACAGTCATCAACGATGATTCGCAGCCACAGCACGATGAGGCCGAGCAACATGGATGTGCTGACACGTCGTGCGGCTTGCGTACTATTTGCCCTAGCGAGCAAGTGCTAGCGGGCCAATGCGCTAGTGAGGTGGTCTATTATGACGATGAAGAGTTAGATGCTTTTAGTGGTCGGGGAGCAAATGACTATACCGATGATGAAGTGGAGCAGTGGCGTGATGTACTCTACACGTTGCGACACGAAGACTTGTTGGGGTGGGGGCAAAGTATCAAACGGCGTGGGCTAGTGATGCCTGCAACTATTGCCGATGAGTTGGTGATGCTTGCTAGCGAACATTGAGCCCCTGTGGATGCAATAAAAAGCATAGTGCTTGCGTTAGTTAATTGTTAAAACAAGAAGAAAACTCGATCGAAGTTTGAAAAGAACACGACGTTACATACCGCTCATGATTATCGTGATGGTGGTGTTGCTTGCGGCATGCAGCAACAAGACCAACACGGCTAAGTCGCGTTGGTGGCAAGCATTCAACACACGATACAATGTCTATTATCACGGTAAGACCAACTATGATGAGCAACTCAAAGAGATGATGGACAAATATGAGGATGACTATAGTCAGCACCTCTTTGTGCATCCAGCCGAGGCTTACAACAACCCGAAGTCGCCACAGCCAACAGGCAGTTTTGACCGCACGATAGAAAAGATGCAAAAGGCTATCACGCTTCACTCTATCAAGGCGAAACCTAAACGCAAGGGTGGCAAACTAAGCACTAAGGATAGAGAGTGGCTCAAAAGAGATGAGTATAATCCCTTTATACACAATGCTTGGTATATGCTTGCCAAGTCAGAATATATGAAGGGTGACTTCTTGAATGCTGCAGCCACATTTCGCTATATCACGCGCCACTTCCAGTGGAAAAAGCAATTGGTAGAGGAGACTCAAATCTGGGAAGCTTTATGCTATTGCGCCATGGATTGGACTACTGAGGCCGACAATGTGTTGTCACACATCCATATCGATAAGATTGAGAACAAGCACAATAGGGCTTTGGCCAATTTGGCTTTTGCCGATTACTATATCAAGACCCATCAGAATGAGCAAGCAATTCCTTATCTAGCACAAGCAGTCAATGGCTTCAAAGGAGGGCAGAAAGTGCGCCTTAACTTCTTGCTTGGTCAGCTCTATGAGGAGGCTGGGGACAAGCGCAATGCCTATTTAGCTTATAAGCGCGCTGGTAGTAGCAGTGGCTCTACCTATCGCACAAAATTCAACGCTCGCATCAAGCAAAGTGCCGTATATGAGGGCGCTAATATAGCTAGCGAGGTTAGTGCACTCAAGCGGATGACCCACTATGACCGCAACAAAGACTACCTAGACCAAATCTACTATGCCATTGGCAATCTCTATCTCTCCCATGCCGACACAGCACGCGCTATCGATAACTATAAACTCGCTGCAGAGAAGAGCACCCGCAATGGCGTAGATAAAGCTATCAGTCAGCTCACATTGGGCGGCATCTATTTCAATCAACGCAAATATGATTTGTCGCAGCCATGCTATGCCGAGGCTCTGCCACTAATCAACGAGAATTATCCTAACTACAAGGATTTGAAACGTCGTAGTGATGTGCTTGATGAGTTGGCTGTGTATAGCCAAAATGTAACATTGCAGGACTCGTTGCTCAAACTCTCTAGAATGACTCCCGAAGAGCAGAAAAAGGTGATAGAAAAAATCATCGAGGAGTTGAAAAAGAAGGAGAAAGAGGAAGCCGAAGAAGCTGCACGTGCCGAATATATGGCACAGCAAAATGCCAAGGGCAACCAATTGGGGCAAAATGCCAATGCGCCTTCGACCTATACACTCAATACTGATAACTCGTGGTACTTCTATAACACGACGACCAAAAATGCGGGCAAAACGGCATTCCAACAACTATGGGGTAGCCGAAAGCTAGAAGATGATTGGCGTCGCCGCAACAAGCAGACGTTCTCGCTAGAGGATGAGGAAAGTGATACCACGATGATGGCTATGAGAGATAGTGTGATGGTGACAGCTGAAGGCGACACGGTGAAAATCGACCAAGAGGCACTCAAGCGTTCTGAGGATCCGCACTATGAGGAATATTATCTCAAACAAATTCCTAAAACAGAAGAAGAAATACAAGCTTCTAACGACATCATTCAAGAGGGCCTATACAATATGGGCATCATTTTGAAAGACAAACTCGAAGATTATGATGCAGCGGCTTATGAGTTCAATGAGTTGCTAGACCGTTATCCCGATAACACCTACCGCCTCGATGTGTACTACAACATGTATTTGATGTATATGCGCAATGGGCAAGAGACTGAGGCCAATCATTATCGTGATTCTATCTTGACCGACTTTGCCGAGAGTAAATATGGCCAAGCGATGCAAGATCCCAACTATCTGGACAATCTCAGAAACATGCAGGTAGAGCAGGAGCGCATTTATGAACAGGCCTATGCCAACTATCTTGCAAACAACAACGAGGCAGTGCATCAAGCCTATGCTACCATGATGCGCAAATATCCGTTGTCGAAAATCATGCCTAAGTTTATGTTTATCGACGCCTTGAGCTATCTGACCCAAAAAGATTATGACAAGTTCAAGGAAACGCTCAAGGAAATGCTCAAGCGCTATCCTGAGACGGATATTACGCCCACAGCATCATCTATTGTGCAACAAATCAACTCAGGACGGCGACTAGAAGGTGGTGGTAGCAATGTGCGTGGCATGTTATGGACTACTCGCTTGAGCAACGATACGACTCCTCAAGATTTGGAACGCAAATTCACCCCATTTAGCGAAGACAACGATAAGCCTCAGGTATTCATTCTGTTGTATCCTACCGATAGCGTCAATGCCAATATGCTACTCTATGAGGTAGCTCGCCACAATTTCAATACCTTTGTGGTTAAGGACTATGACCTCGAACAGATGAATTTTAATCGTTTGGGATTGCTCGTAGTGAAAGGCTTTGCTGACTTCAAAGAAGCAGTGCACTATCGCAGTGTGTTTGAACAAGACCAGTCGTTGTCTATCCCTCGACAAGTGCATTATGTGATTATCAGTGTTGACAACTTTAACTTGTTGCTCAACGAGGGACGCTCGTTTGAAGACTACTTTAACTATCTAGAGGAGAAGAACGATACAGAACACTCCAATCTCGAGAAGGCTCAAATCGAAGCTGAAAAGCATGATATAGAGTCTGAGTCGCAGATAGATGAAGATAGTGACGAGGGTACTGAGCTTGAAAAAGCCCAGCGGGCAGCTGATGCTGAAAATGAACGGTGGACCCAAGAGACCGAGCAAGCCAAACAACCCAACAAATCGGTAAAGAACAATCAACGTTCCACCAACGAAGATGTTGAAAAGTCGTTACGTGAGGCCGAGCGTCAAGAAGTCGAGCGGTTAGAGGCTGAGCGCCAAGAGGCTGAACGGTTAGAGGCTGAGCGTCAAGAGGCTGAACGGTTAGAAACCGAGCGTCAAGAGGCTGAACGGTTAGAAGCCGAGAAACAATCACCGCGCCGAGATATCAAGCCTAGCGATTATCGTCAAGGCAATGGTAATTCACAGGCTACAGTGACGCCAACAGCTGAGAAGACTAAAGAACAAGAGAAGGAAGAAGAACGCTATCTCAAAGAGCTAGAAAAGCAGGCCAAGCAGCGCGAAAAGGCTGAGGCTAAACGTCAAAAAGCTATTAATGATAGCATCAAGAAGGTTGAAAAGCAGCAGGCCAAAGCTGAACGCATCAGGGAACTTGAAATTCAAGATTCTATCGAAAATGCACAACGCGAAGCCGAGCAGTTAAGAATTAATAACTATAAGTCTAAGGAGGACTCTATACGAGCCGTCTATAAGGCCAATGCCGAAGCCAAGAAGCAGGCCAAGAAAGAGAAGGAAGAGGCACGCAAGCAAAAGGCTAAAGAGCGCAAAGAGCTAGCTAAACAACGCGAAAAAGAGCGCAAAGAGAAGGCCAAGCAGCGTGAGAAGGAACGCAAAGAAAAGGTTAAAGCTCGCAAAGAAGCTCAAAAACAGCGTGAGAAAGAGCGCAAAGAGGCTCAGAAGCAAAAACAGGAGGCCAAAAAGCAGAAACAGAAGGATAAGCAAGAAGCCACCAAGTCTGCTCGGTCGGCTAAAAACAATACCAAGCAGGCCAAAAAAGAAGCCCAGAGTCAATCGGCTAAGCCTCCAACTGATGGCACTATCACCTCTAACACAAGTGATGATGACAACGATAAGGATGATGGTGGCGAAAACAGCGTAACCACCAACAAAAAAGATAACTAGTCGGATAACGACAACACGGATTTAAATATCTTATTCAGTTTTCTATATGAGCAATGCAAAAATATTGTGGGCAGATGATGAGATTGACTTGCTGAAACCTCATATCTTGTTTCTGCAAAACAAGGGATATGAAGTCGAAACGGTAACCAATGGCCGTGATGCGCTAGATGCTATGGGCAACGAGAACTTTAGTCTCGTTATCCTAGATGAGAACATGCCTGGTATCAGTGGACTAGAAGCGTTGCAGCGCATCAAAATTTTGCAACCCAATGTGCCTGTCATCATGATTACCAAAAGCGAAGAAGAGAATATCATGAATCAGGCTATTGGTAGTGAGATTGCCGATTACTTGATTAAGCCAGTTAATCCCATGCAGATTTTGCTATCGATTAAGAAAAATCTGCATAGCGATGAGCTCGTGGCCGAAAAGGTAGCTATCGACTATCGACAAGAGTTTTTGCGTATTAGTCAAATGATTGGATCGGCGACTACTATCGAAGATTGGTATGAGCTATATCGCACACTAGTGAGATGGGAACTTACCTTGAGCAACACTGACACGCAGATGGACGAGATGCTCAAGTTACAAAAGGCCGAAGCCAATAGTGCCTTTGCCAAGTTTGTTAAGCGTAACTATGAGAGTTGGGTTACTACCGATAAGCATCCATTGCGCAGCAATGAACTGTTCAAGACCAAGGTGTTTCCGCTGCTCGACAAGGGAGATAAAGTGTGCTTTGTGGTCATTGATAACTTTCGCCTCGACCAATGGCGGACTATTAGCCCATTGCTGAGCGATTATTTCAATGTCGAGAGCGATGAACTCTATACCACCATTCTACCCACTGCTACACAATATGCACGCAATGCTATTTTCTCGGGGCTGATGCCTATTGACATTGAGCGTATGTTCCCTGATTTGTGGGTTGATGAGGATGAAGAAGGTGGCAAAAACCTCAACGAGGCACCATTGGTGCAGACGATACTAGACCGTTATCGCCGCAAGGTGCATTTCTCGTATAACAAATTTAACGACACCCCTGCAGCCGAAAAATTGATGCAGAACTTCTCGTCGCTCAACAATTTTGAGCTCAATGTGTTTGTGTTCAATTTTGTGGATATGCTATCTCATGCGCGCACCGAGAGCAAAATGATTCGTGAGCTAGCACGCAACGATGAAGCTTATCGTTCGCTTACTGAGTCATGGTTCAAAACGTCGTATGCATTAGAAATCTTTAAGTTGATGGCACAAAATGGTTTCAAGGTGGTCTTGACCACTGACCATGGTACCATCAAGGTTGATAAGCCCATTACCATTGTTGGCGACAAAAACACCAACACCAACCTGCGCTACAAGGTGGGCAAGAATCTAACGTATAACGCTAAACAAGTATATGAAATCAAGCAGCCCAAGCGCTATGGCTTACCAGCACCCAATGTGGCATCGACCTATGTGTTCACGATGAATCACGATTTCTTTGCTTATCCCAACAACTATAATTACTATGTGTCTTATTACAGCGATACGTTCCAGCATGGAGGTATCTCTATGGAAGAGATGCTTGTCCCAATAGTCACGTTGTCGCCTAAATGAAAATAGATATCATCACATGAAACAAGCGAAATCATTAGAAATACCCATCAAGACACTAACCGACCTTGATGATGCAGCCTACAAGTTTATGACCGAGATGGGCGACTACACGGTGTTTGCTTTCTATGGCCCAATGGGTGCGGGAAAGACCACTTTTATCAACGCTCTCTGTCGTCAGTTGGGTGTGGAGAGCGACCCTACATCGTCACCGTCGTTTGCTATTATCAATGAGTATCGCAGCGACACCACTGCCGAGCTGATTTACCATTTCGATTGCTATCGTCTAGAAAAGGAAGAAGAGGCTGTTGACTTGGGAGTTGAAGATTATTTTGATAGTGGGGCGCTATGCTTGATAGAATGGCCTGAGCGTATCGAGGATTTGCTACCAGATGATACGGTGGTGGTAGAAATTAGTGTAGATTCGCAAGACGATAGTCGTAGGCTGAAGATGGTGTTCCCCGACGCATAAGAGCCTATGTTACATTTTATCGAGTTGCCAACTACGCCAAGCACCAACACCTATCTTTCGCACATAGCTGGCGAGATGCTCGATGGCACGGTGGTCTATACTGATGACCAAACGGCTGGTCGAGGACAAAAAGGCAACCATTGGGAGAGTGAAAAGGGTAAAAATCTCACATTTTCTCAATTAATCAAATCTCCAGCTGTTGCAGCTCGTGACCAATTTTGCATTAGTCAAGCTGTGGCAGTAGCTGTGACTCAAACGCTTGCCGAGGTGATTCAGCAGCCTTTTTGTGTCAAGTGGCCTAACGATATCTATTGGCATGACCGCAAGGTGTGTGGCATGCTTATCGAAAATTCGCTGCAAGGTGCTACCATCGATTATTCGATAGCAGGTGTGGGCATCAATGTCAATCAGCAACATTTTGTGAGCGATGCTCCCAATCCAGTGTCGTTACACAATATCACGGGTCAAGACTATGACACGCGATGGCTATTGCAACTCGTGTGTGAACGCATCGAGCAAGAGGCTTCGTTGCTTGCTGATAATGTGGCCCGTCAATCTCTTCATCAGCGGTATATGGCATTGCTCTATCGTCACGATGGGGCTTTGCATCCCTTTGAAGATGCTCAAGGTCACACATGGCTAGCGACTATCGAGAGTGTTGCTCTAGATGGTGTGCTCACCTTGCGACACCAAGATGGTAGTAGCCATCACTATTTGTTTAAACAAGTGAAACACGTTATCAATCAACTTGCATTATGAACATTGTGGTCTATTGTAGCTCACAAGATGGGCTAGAGGATAGGTATCAGCACTTGGCCACTGTGTTAGGTCAATGGATTGGAAACCAAGGTCACACTTTGGTCTATGGTGGCGTCAAAGCTGGGCTTATGCATATCGTAGCGCAAGCTACGAGCGATAGTGGAGGGCATGTTATAGGCGTAATCCCTCGCTTGTTTGCTCATCGTGCAGACCCTCTTAACCACGAGGTGGTGCTCACACGCGACTTGTGTGACCGCAAGAGCCACATGATTGAGATGGGGGATGCCTTTGTGGTGCTACCAGGTGGCATTGGCACGCTAGATGAATGGATTTCTACACTTTCCCAACTCATTGTGGAGCAAGACACCACTACTGGCATCATTGTTGCTGACCTTGATGGGATGTTTACTCCCACTATGGAGCAGTTGCAGCGCATTCAAGCAACGCCATTTGCTCGTGGTGGGCGATTTGACCGTTCGATAGTGGTGCATAGTGCAGAACAAATGATTGAACAACTAGAGAAACTTAACAAACAACAATAATATCAAAATGAAAGGAAAAGTATATACTCGTACAGGTGATGCAGGTACCACCTCACTAGTGAGTGGCGCACGTGTTAGCAAAGATGATATCCGTGTCGAAGCTTATGGCACTGTCGATGAGCTAAATTCCAATTTGGGTATTCTTGCACATAACACCAAGCTTGACTATCAGGATATTACAAACATTTTGCGTAAGGCACAGAACAAACTCTTCAATATCGGTGCCTATTTGGCCAACGATACAGCTACTGCCGTTTATGGTCTAGGTGAGGATGATATCACCGAGCTAGAGGTAGCGATGGATCGTATGAGCGCCGAGTTGCCTCCACTGCAAGGCTTTGTGCTGCCAGGAGGGTCTCGTCTATCGGCAGTTGCGGATCGTTGCCGCACCATCACTCGCCGTGCCGAGCGCCGAGTAGTTACGCTCTCTCACGAAGCAACGGTTGACCCTCTAGTGCTGCAATATTTAAATCGATTGAGTGATTTCTTTTTTGTTTTTGCAAGATTTAACAATATCTGTAACCAGGTAGAGGAAATTTATTGGGACAAGAATGCCTAAAATTAAAAATATAGTGTTACTTTTGCGCAATTTTTAAGACAGGATTGTTTCATAAAAACGAGAGAAAGCATTTGTATCATGTATTGGACATTGGAATTGGCAACCAAACTAGAAGATGCTCCTTGGCCAGCTACCAAAGAGGAACTCATCGACTATGCTGTGCGTAGTGGTGCGCCACTAGAAGTTATTGAAAATCTGCAAGAAATTGAGGATGAAGGAGATACCTACGAGTCTATCGAAGATATTTGGCCTGATTATCCCACCAACGATGATGACTTCTTTTTTGACCCTGATGAGTATTGACGCATCAAATCATTAACAAAACGCATTTAAATTGTAGATGAAACGACTGCTTCTTCCTCTATCCAAGATGGGGGAGAAGCAGTTGCCTTATCTAGGTGTGACTGCAATGGTCATTTGCCATAGCCATTGAGCTTGCGATAATTGTTGGGAGAAACGCCAAGGTGTTTTTTGACATATTTGCCAAAAAAGGAGAGATTCTCAAATCCCATTTCAGTGGCTACCTCCTTGATGCTCATGTCGCTATAGAGTAGCAGTTGCTTGATGCGCCCCACTACGGCTAAGGCAATGAGTTGGCTTGCAGTGTGTGAGCCATGACGGCGGCACACACTTGTTAAGTATTTAGGTGAGACACACAGCTCATTGGCGTATGATTTGACGCTACGCCCCTTTTTGCTATTGTCAGCAAGAATCAACATAAAGCGGCGAAAGAGTTTGTCACCTTGTCGCAACATATCGTCTTGACCTTGATTGGCATTGATGTGACTATTGAGATTGGCAAGCAGGTCGTAGGCAAAGCATCTGATGATATCGCGGATAGTCTCTCGCCCAAATTTCATTTCAGGGTGGTCCATCTTGAAGGAGAGCAAATCGTAGTATTTCATCATCAAGTCAATCTCGTGCTGATTGAATTGGATGACGGGATTAGCGGTTAGATGCATCATAGAGTCAAAGAGACTCTTGTTGATAAATGAAAAGCCCACATCGGTACTCAGTGCGCATATTAGGCAACGAAAGTTGTCGCTATGATGGATCTTGGTGATAAGCGAGTTGCGGTCGACAAAAAGCGAACAATTCTTGTTCAATTGATAGGTTTGATTGTTGATTTCGAGTGTAATATCGCCATCAAGCACAAATAGATAAGCAATAAAGTTGACTTTAAATCGCTGCATCAGCCCTGGAATGGAGGTGATATTGTCAGCAAAGTAGATTTCACCATCGTTATACCTAAGGTTGTGATACACTTCAGGCACATCGGTGAGTTTGAGTTCTGTGATAGGTTGTACCTTTGCCATGAAACTACAAGATTTGTGGACAAGCCAATGAGTACTGTCGTTTATAGATTGTGATGGTGGTTGACATAGGCTGTGAGTGCCTTTTTTAGCTCGGGGGTTCTGTAGCGATTGATGGTGTCAACTAGCCAGATATAGCGATTGATGAGATTGTATGACATAACTGAAAAATGGTGAAAACAATCATTAATAGATGATGAGGATAGAGCAAGACCTAGTGTTTGCGCTTAATCAGGCAAGCCAATCCAAGCATAGTGAGCACAGCATTGAGTAGTAATAGCTCAAAGCCTAGTGTGTAGTTGTATTGTGACCTAAGCCATTGCTGAATCAAGAAACTAATGATAGGAGCAGCAATGCACACAATGGGCACTAGACGGTCGTGCACGTTGTGCTTAAACATCATGCCAAATGCAAACAATCCCAAGATAGGACCATAGGTGTAGCTAGCAAGAGTGTACACGGCACTGATGGCATCGCTATTGCTAATGGCATAGAATATCAAAATCACAAGTCCCATGCCTGCTGCCATGGCTACATGCACCCATCGGCGTGTGCGGCCCAGCTGAGCAACGGTTTGCTTCTTGTCTGCTTCTAGTATATCTACTGTGAACGATGTGGTGAGTGACGTGAGTGCAGAACCTGCAGCCGAGTAGGCAGCAGCTATCAGTCCAATGATAAACACGATGCCGAGCACGATGGGCATGCCATCACTAAATGCTACGGTGCCAAACAGCTCATCAGTCTTTTCGGGCATTGCAATGTTGTGAGCTCTAACGTGCATGGTGAGTAGGGTGCCAAGCACCAAAAACAACGCGATGACGATAACCTGAAGAAATACGCTAACAATCAGGTTCTTTTGGGACTCACTAGCATTCTTACAAGCAAGGCTACGCTGCATGAGGTCTTGGTCAAGTCCTGTGGTGGCTATGACCATAAAGATGCCTGCAACAAATTGTTTCCAAAAGTAGGTACCCTCTTTGGGATTGTCAAAGAAGAATATGCGTGAGGTGTCATCGGCAGCTACGGCGGCACATAGGTCAGTCAAATTGTAGCCCAATCCTTTGGCAACAAAATAGATGCTTAGCACAACCGATAGTATCAGGCAGAAGCTCTTCAGCGTATCGGTCCAAATCACCGTTTTCACTCCACCTTGCAACGTGTAGAGAAAGATGAGTGCAATAGTAGCTATCACGTTGATAACAAATGGGATGTGCAAAGGCGAGAATACCAATAGCTGCAAAGTGACACACACTACATAAAATCGGACTGCAGCCCCCAACATCTTGCTGATAAAGAAGAACCATGCTCCGCTCTTGTGGGTACTACCGCCAAAACGCTGTTCTAGGTAGCCGTAGATAGACACTAAATTGCGCTTGTAGAACAAGGGTATCAACACATAGGCAATAACAAAGTAGCCAATGATGAACCCTAATGCCATCTGCAGATAACTATAACTTTTGGCTACCACCATTCCAGGCACCGAGATAAACGTTACCCCCGAGATAGGTGCACCGAGCATAGCGATAGCAACAATAAACCAAGGGGCCTGTCGCCCTCCACTTAGAGCCGTGGCCGTATCGCTCTTGTGGCCTACCGCCCATGAGATGATAAATAGGAGTATGAAATAGCCAACTATGGTGGCAAGTACAATCCAAGGTGTCATAATAGTAGCATATAGTGTGGTAGTAATATTACTTTATAGAAGCAAGGAGTAGTTATTCCTTATAGAGCAAGTACGGACGACGTTGCTGCTTGAATTGCTCTACATCGTCTGCCCAAGTTGCTTTGATTTCTTCGGCACTTTTGCCTTGAGCAATCATCTCGCGCACTCGGGTAGTGCCCATCAACTTATCAAAGAAGTTGTTTTTCAGATAGAACTCATGACCATGACTAATGAGGTTGCGATAGGCATCGATAACGTATGCTAGATTGATGCCATTGGCAATGACTGTTTCGGCATCTAGCTGGTGCAAGTCCACTCCATAGCAACGTTTGCCTAGTTGTGGCGGATTTTTAGCTCCAGCGCGGCTGGTGGGAGTAAATGAGAAGTCGTAGCCCGTCATATCGGGATGACCATATACTTGAAATGGCCAATCGGTGCCGCGCCCTAGACTCACTGTGGTACCTTCAAAGTAGCACATCGATGGATACAGATAGACCGACAACATGTTAGGCAGATTGGGTGATGGCGCAATTGGTAGCTGGTAGCGGGTCTGGTGGGTATAGTGGTCGCAGGGAATCACTGTTAGGTCAACTTGCTTGCCATCTTTGAGCCACCCCTCTCCATTGGCCATAAGTGCTAGCTCTCCTAGTGTGAGGCCATGTACTGTGGGGATAGGTAATCTCCCTACGCCCGACTTGAGCGTCATGTCTAGGATGGGGCCATCGACATACATGCCGTTGGGGTTGGGACGATCCAAAACCATGAATTGCTTATCATAGGTCACAGCCGCATCCATCAGGTTGATCATTGTCACATAGTAGGTATAAAATCTCAAGCCAACATCTTGGATGTCGGTGACAATCACATCGATGTTGTTCATGACTTCGGCCTTGGGCATCGGTGTCTTGCCATCATAGAGCGAAGCTATGGGAATACCCGTTTGCTCATCAACACTGCTTGATACGTGTTCACCAGCATCGGCTTTGCCACGAAAACCGTGCTCAGGTGAAAAGATGGTCACTACGTTCACACCTTGCTCGAGCATCACATCTAGCACATGCTGGTCACCCACCATGCCACTTTGATTGCTCAATAATGCTACACGTTTGTCCTTGAGCAGAGGTACATACATATTGCAGCGTGCGGCCCCCACAACCACTTGGGTGGTTGTGCCGTGGGTGGAGTCTAAGGGTTGAGCAGCCGTTGTGGTTGTATCGCTAGCTGTTGCTGTCCGAGAGCTATTGCAAGCAGTTATCGGCAAGATGCTTGCACAACTCAAGATGGCAATCCAAAAGGGTAGGAGTGATTTCATTCGTTCTGATTTGGAGGTTGAATTTTGATTATGCAAAGTTACCCTATTTCGGTTAATAAAAAACGCTAAGAATTGAATATTTTGGCCCAAACAATGGTATAATGATTTAAAAAACATTAAATTTGCCCTTTAGATTTATTAAATTTGCCCAATATGAAATTGTTAACGAGGTTGGCAGTTACCTATCTGACGCTTTTGGTGATATTTACTGGTTTGGTTATCTCGTCGTTTGCAATACCCTATACGGCTATCGAAGATAATGCCAAGCAGTCTATTCCATACGTGATTGATCATGGTTGGGTCTTTCCTGATTTTTTTCAGCCACATCATTTTCATGCTGTGGATGTTTTTACCGATGCGTTGATGCTCAACATTGCTTATTATGCCGATAGTGAGCACCCTGTTGAGGCTGCAATGCTCGATAAATTTATCTCTACTACCGACCCCAAAAAGGGCGCTATGCTATTGCTAGAGACTCGGCATCCAAGTCCTGAGGTGAGCTATGAGGTCAACTATAGTCGATATTGGCATGGCAATCAAGTGCTCTTGCGTCTGTTGTTGACGGTGATGTCGGTCAGAGAGTTGCGTTATGTCAATAGCCTATTGATGCTAGTGCTAGTGTCGGCCTTGACCTTGTTGCTATGGCGTCGAGTGTCAAGAGGTGATGCGTTGGTAGTAGGGGGGCTTGTTGCTGTCGTGATATTCCCTACGGTGCCTTTTTGTATGAATTTTGCTTTTTGTTTCTATATCGCTTTGTTGGCATCTTGTTGCATCTTACTGATACCTAGCATTTGCAATCGTTGGCCTGCGGCAGTGACTTGCTTTTTTGTCATTGGTGCGGTGACTACATATATTGATTTGCTTTCCACCCCAATGGTCACGTTAGGTTTGCCACTAGCTGTCTATATGCTGTGTGCTAAGCCTCATCGCCCTGAGCGCACGCTATTGCTGCTAGCGTTGTCATGGTTGACAGGCTATGCTATCTTGTGGATGAGCAAGTGGTTGCTGGCCTATCTGCTACTAGGTTACAATATGCTTAGTGAATTGGTGTCGGTGGTTCAGTTGCGCACGGTGGGTACGGGTGAAGAGGGGTTTCAAATAATGACGGTGCTAGGCAACATAGGCATAGCTTTTGTGTCACTGCTAGTGATTGTGTCATTGCTTGAGATGGCATTTGGGCGCTCTCGGGTGCTGATGAGGACCAATCGATGGATGTTGCTATTAGCTTTTTTGCAATTTGTGTGGATGGCAGTGCTAGTAGAACACACTTGGCATCACTTTTGGTTCACTTGGCGAGGTCTGCTAGTGATAGCGTTGGGTGTTGGTCTTTACTGCTACCATACGCTTGACTTTAAGCATCCTTTAGCTTTTAGAAAGTGTTGATGAAGAGGCTAAAAATCATAAGGGTAGTACTCTCGGTGATGCTCTTATTGGTCACTACGTGGTTGGTATGGATTGACCACAATCCTTCATCGGGCGGTTATCTGCTCTCGCTCAATCTGGCATGGTTCTCGTTAGGTGCATTGGTGACTTGGCTGATAGTCACTTTGCTGCTAGGTCGAGTGTATTGTTCTGTAGCATGTCCAATGGGTGTGTTGCAAGATGTGGCGGCATGGGTGAGCAAGCGTGTGCAATATGCAGGAAAGGGAAACTATCGGTTTGTGCCACGCAACGATTGGATACGCTATTTCACGTTGCTATTTGTGATGGTAAGCTTAGTGAGTGATGACTCGGTTTTGCCGATGTTGGTTGATCCCTCTCAACTGCATTGGCTCATTGTTAGGTTGCCTAAGGATAGCGCATTTTTGTATGGATTGCTCGGTATTATAGCGGCAGTGGTGATTGTGATAGCTATTTTGGTGCTAGCCTATCGCAGTGGCCGCACTTTTTGCAACACGGTGTGTCCTATAGGGACTCTATTGGGCACGGTGAGTCGTGTCTCACTCTATCATTTTGAGATTGACCCTGATGAGTGTGTGCATTGTGGCGTGTGTGAGCAAGAGTGTAAGGCGTTGTGTATCAATTCAGAGCAACACACGATTGATGCCAGCCGATGTGTGATGTGTGCCAATTGTGCAGCCTCTTGTCCAGTGAAAGCTATCAAATACACCAGTACTCACAAACGGCTATCCACACCGCTGATGCAGCCCACATCACAATAGGTTATAGATCCACGATTAGGCGCAGGTCATTGGTGCGGCTCTCGTGTGTGGTGTTTACACCATTACGGTCTTCTAGTAGGCTACGCACAAGGGGCTCTAACTTAGGATAAACATCTTGGTTGAAGAAGTTCCATAGATTGTCGGCTTGCTGGGGAGCTACTTCTTGGATAAGCGCCTTGACACTTTGTTTTCCCTGTGCCACAATATCTTCGGGTTGTTTTTCTTGTTCGTTGCCTTCGACAACGGCTAGCAAGGTGCGTGTTAGCACTTCGCTGAGGTGTCTTAACATCAAATCAGAGGTTTGGCTTGCTGATTGGGGTAGGTTGACGGTCCCTCCATCAGCTTCAAGCAGATACTTCATTTGTTGTACTCGTCCGCTCATCTTATCCCACAATTTGTTTGATATGAGGTTGGCAATATGCGGAGTGGCTTGTGTGACACGTTGCCGTCCCAATTCGCGCAGATGTGGGCATTGAGGAGTGGATGTGACCCAGTGTGTGTCGATGCTCATCTGTCGTTTATCAATGGATAGTTGAGCTATTCGCATAGCAAAAGGATAGGTGATAGCCGAGCCAGTTGCCATTTCAACAATGCCATTGTGGTCAGTTGTGTTGAGGGCGCGAGCTGCATCGGTGACATGCAGATGTCCCGTGAACACTAGGTGAACACCCGCTTGCAACAATCGCTCTGCTGCATGACTATTGTCTTGAACAATGTAGTTGCTCAAGAAACGCTCTTCCATATCAAAGTGAGGAATCAGGTGATGATGCATCATGGCAACAACGAGTTTGCCTTGACTCGTGGCCAATTGTGCTTGCTGCACAGCCCAGTCTAGAGTGGATGGCTTGATGGCTCCTGCGTTGTGGTAGGTGTTGACGCTATCCCCCCGGCTCTTGAGTCGATTTTGCTCGTCAAGGTTGGTATCAATGCCGAGCACTACGAGGCCATTAATGGGCTCGCAACAATAGCTCAGTGAAGCGGTATCGCGTTGAGAGTCATCGCCATAGCCATAGTCGTGATAGATTTGTGCAAACTCTGCTCGTGTCACAGTGGGAGTAGGGTGAGTGTCATCACCATCAAATCGCATTGCATAGGGGTTGTTGATGTCGTGATTGCCTGGGATGATGAGACTAGCAATGCCATGTTGCCGCAACCGATTGAGGTGTTGTGCTACGCGTTTGTGACTTAGCAGTTCACCATTATGGGTGAGGTCTCCTGTGATAAGCACTAGTGAGGGTTTGGCTGCGATGAGGCTATCACAGATAGCTTCCATGATATCATCGCTGAGCGCCATCATTTTGATTTCGTGCTGGTCGGCATTGTCGATGGCTGTGCCAGGCGTGACCAATTGGGGCGATAATAGATGGATGTCACTGATGATAGCAATGCGTTGTCCATTGGGCTGTGCCCATGCTCCTAGGGCAGCAAATGTGTATAAAGTCATGAGCAGATGTTTGAGTGTCATAGAATTGGTTTTAAAGCATTTGTGGAGGCTTTTGCAGCCATTTGGTGAAGTGCTATTCGGCCTAGCCCCTCGTGTATATTACAACGCCAAATCGGTTATAAAATTGTGCATCACTGTGGTCTTTGGCTAACATCAATAGCAAGCAATCGATGACCTATGCGACAATAGATACACTTACGAGGTTCGCAGTAGTTGCGCCGAAGTTCAATTAATGCTTGAGATGTGAGTGCATCGTTACAAGTGATGCCTGCTTGTCTAAAGGTTGTGACAATTGCATTTTGTTCGGGTTTAAGGTTTTCTAGCAGATTGATGGCGCGTTCTGTCATTTCACTGTTACCCGTACGCTCGCCATAGGCATAGTAGAGTGGTACTATGGTGTTGATGAGTATCACGTCAATGCTACTGTTAGAAAGCGCTCGGCTAGGTGATGGCGATGGTTTGCCAAAGGTGTAGTGTAGTGCCCAATAGCCCGACAATTCCACATCAAAGAGTTGGCGTAACTCGCGCTCATTTTGTGCATGCAGAATGTCGTTCATGAGGTTAAAGCCACCATAAATGTATTGTGCTAAAAGGGCGATGCGCTTGGAAGGAAAGTTTTGTGGACGACTCCGAAACATCTTCCAGGCAGCTGCCTCGATGTGTTGTAGAGAAAATTTGTTGGCAAGAAATTGATATTCAGACTGCAGTTGCTGATAATAGCTATCGTTGTTTTGTTGATTATCGAGCAATCCCGCTTGTCCAAAGAGCAATGCCTCGATTTGAATCATCGAATCGCTGTGTTTGTGTAGCAATCTTAGAGGTGTGCTACGAGCTAGTCGTTCAAATGGTTCACTGTTGATACCGAAACCTAGATTGCGAGCAAGCGTCACATAGCAGATATCTTCCCAGCTACCGCAGTATCGGTCATAAAGTGCATTGATGCGTTCCAACTTGCCATGTAGCCGTTCAAAAGCTAGTGCTTCGATCCATTCGGTGATGAGCAGATGTGGCAATTGGTGCAGGCGTTCGCCACATGGTAGTTGCTCTTTTGCATTGATGAGTTGGTCGTAACTTTCATAGAATCTTGGTGCCACTTTTAGTTCCATTTGAGCAATGCGTTCGCCATTGGAACGCATGACGGGTGCATCGTCTTTTTGCACTACGTGCAGTATCACGGCATCATAGGCGGGGTCATTATCGTGATGATGCCGTTTCCAATCGCTGGCGCGCACATGCATCTCCACTTGGCCCACCCACATCTGTCCGCCAATTTCTATTTTGGCATTGAAGAAGTCAGGACCAGCATCAGTGTTCAGTAAGCCAGGGTCAATGACACGCACTTTGCGCCCATCATTGGTGACCATATCACTATTGAGCCACAGGCGGTGTTGCCACACATATTGCATGAGCCGTTCGGTCATCGGTTGCAATGATTAATCGGTGTCATGGGCGATGCGGATTTTGGTCTTGCTCGATTCCTAGTGTGCTCTCAATGTTGTATCGAGGACGTTGCTTGGTTTCGATGTAGATTTTGCCCACATATTCTGCAATCACACTGAGGCTGACCAGCACACATCCCCCCACAAACCAAATAGAGACCATCAGCGATGCCCAGCCTTGTACGTCACGTCCCATGATGATGGCGATAATCACATAGCATAGCATTATGAGCGCAATCAGCAAAAAGGCTATTCCTAGCCATAGGATGATGTGAAGGGGGCGAGCACTGAACGAGGTGATGCCATCGGCAGCAAAGGCAATCATCTTTTTGAGCGGATATTTGCTTTGGCCTGCTTGACGAGCCTCACGGTCGTAATAGACGCAACTTGTGCGATATCCTAGACGAGGCACGATGCCTCTGAGAAACAGATTTTGTTCGTGATATTGACACAACGCATTCACTGCTCGTTGACTCATCAATCGGAAATCTGCGTGATTGTACACCGATTTGATGCCCATCTTTTGCATCAAGCGATAGAAGGCCTTGGCTGTCGTTCGCTTGAATAGGGAATCGCTATCTCGGTTGCGTCGCACGCCATACACGATGTCACAACCCTTGTGATAGAGGTCCACCATTTGAGGGATGGCATTGATATCGTCTTGCAGGTCGGCATCAATAGTTATGATGGCATCAACGTGTTGAAGGGTGGTCATCATCCCTGCCATGAGCGCATTTTGATGCCCTGCATTAGCTGCAAGTTTCACTCCGTGCACCTTGGTAGGAGTGTCCTGATGATATTGTGTGATGAGTTGCCATGTGGCATCACTAGAGCCATCATCTACATACACAATGCTACTTTGGGCATCCACTTGTCCTTGTGCTACCATTTGCTCTAGTAGTGTGGTGAGCCGTTGGTTGGTTTCGGGTAAAACCTCTTGTTCGTTGTAGCAGGGCACTACAATAGCTATGATGGTGTTGCTGTTCCTATCCATAAGTGAATAAGTTGGATTTCATCTACAGAGAGCGAAATTACGCATTTTTTTTGACTTTTGGGGCAATTATGAACTAAAATTGCCCAAAAGCTAAAGTCCCAAGGTGATATGTAGCTAACCCAAAACGCTAAGTCTCCAATTTTTTGTATGAGTCGGTGCATTGTTCCATGAATTTTAACTATATTTGTCAGCCATTGAAAGGTGATGATATATAGGTAGGATGAGTGCTCTGCGCAATAGCATCAATTTTATAGATAACCACTATGCATTGTCGGTCACGGTGGCTATTGTGTTGCTTGCTTTGTGGCAAGCGGTTGTGTCTATGTTCGGCTTTGACCTATGTGACACGGGCTATTACCTAACTTTTTTTGACAATATATGGGATGCCCCAGCCACTGTAGAGCACAATTTCATGTACTACTTGAGTGGGCTGATTGGTGGCGTGCTTACACGCATTTTTCCTCTTGGCGGCTATTGGCTGGCGATGCGCCTTGCTGGCGTGGGGTGTTGTGTCGGGGTGATGGTTATCGTGGGAGTGATGCTACGCCGAGTGGTGTCGGGTAGTGCGGTGATATTGGGGTTGACCATGGTGATAAGCTCGTTGGTGGCATTTCCCTATACTTTTAACCACGATTTGCTCAGTGTGCTGTTATGGACGCTAGCATTGGCCTGTATGTTCAAGGCGTTGACTCGGTCGATGGGTAGCGGTGTGGGTGCTAGGTGGGCACTGATGGCAGGCGTAGTCGTGGGTATCAATGTGTTTTCACGCATTCCTAATGTGCTAGCCATTTGTCTGTCGTTGTTGCCGTTTGTTGGTGCCTGGCGTTACGGCTGGCGTTGGCGGCAAGTGTGGAGTCAAGTTGCAAGTTTTTTGCTAGGTGCACTATTGGGCTTTGTCATCATGGTTTTGTTGTTGGTAGAGCTAGGGCATTGGCCACTATTTGTTCAGAATATGCATGAACTATTGGGGGTTGCTACGGGCAGTAGTGGCGCATCTACCCATCATCTGCCAGCTATGATAGGGCAGATGTTGCGTTTCTATATCCAGAGCCTGTGGGTCGGTGTCAAATTGGGTGTCCCCTTGTTGCTCGCGATGTTGATAGCACGTCGGTGGGCAACACCTATTGTCAGCATTGTTGTTGGCTTGGCGGTGGTCGTGTGGTCGGTGTGGATTATGTGGCGAACGCCCTTGCTGCAACCTTTGTGGGTCATGAGTGTGGCAGGTTGCGTCTATGTGATGATGACTCAGCGTCGAGAGGCTTGCCTAGCCGCTTTGCTAGGTCTAGTGATGCTGTTGGTGTTTCCGTTGGGTAGCGATGGCGCCTACAACAATGGTGCCATTATCGCTTGGCTTGCGGCTCCTGTAGGTGCTATGCTGTGGCGCAAGCGCTGGTGCATGGTCCTTACCTTGACACTAATAGGGGTAGGTGGTGTGCAGACGATTGCTCATGGCGCGTATTTTGATGGCGGTGCTTTGTGGTGCAAAACGGCTACCATCAACGATGCCCGCGCCATAGGCATTTTCACAACGCCTCAGCGTGCTGAGATTATCAACACAACGTTAGTAGAACTGCGTGGGCAGGTCTCGACTAATGATGAGTTGTTATGCTACGGTAGTATCCCTATGATGAATCATTTAACTCACACCCGTCCTGCGATAGGTTGTTCGTGGCCAGAATTGCTCAGCACTGAGGCTTTAACACAACGGCTGGAGCAATTGGAG